>Ga0307515_10001376_pt1 | contig 55069 bp, 70 predicted proteins | sample 17_EM_MG_FD_194513 | JGI IMG/M metagenome (GOLD analysis project Ga0307515, IMG submission 194513) | Populus trichocarpa ectomycorrhiza microbial communities from riparian zone in the Pacific Northwest, United States - 17_EM | ecosystem: Host-associated > Plants > Roots > Unclassified | place...
GAATACTGGACCGGAACTCCTATCGTGACAATTGAGCTATCCCCGTAGGTACCCCATTTCTCCGCGTGAAAGGTACCGAAAGCCTGATCTTAATAGGTTACCATTCGTCCGGCTTCCAATCGAGAAGAGCATCTCGCTGCTACAGGAGAATGATGGGAACGCTGGAAGCCGGTTAGCGGTCACTACAGACCCCTTCCTATACAATCCCAGGCGCTCTCTGAACAGAAAGGGAGATTTATTGGTCGTGCAAAACGAGGACCTGGAGTTCCAGATAACCTTACGAAATCCGTTCGTTTTTGATCTGGAACTTTCAAGTTTATCCCTCAGGTATGCCTAGGATGCGTCACTGAGTGGGGCGTTGCTGAAATGCCCCTTAGCACCTCAGGAGTCACCTTTGAAAGCAAACCTATTTCTGTTCTCGTGCCGGCTAATTCTTTCCACCATGTTCTCATCACTGGAAGGGCTCTGGAAGCGGGGAATCTTGTCGTCCGCGGATGTCTCGTCCAGGCGCCAAATGGACTCTCCCGTGAATTTGGCCTGCCTCTATCTACCGAAGAGGAGGAAGACAAACTCATGAGGCGCAAGACGGCGATTGCTTGCGAATATGGGCGTACGAAGTATTCCGGGTTAGCAGCTCATCCGTGGGAGAAGCCAGCCGAAAAACGAACGAGCGTAATTGCGCCATCCTCGAAGAAGCCTGCCAAACCGATTAGATACATGGATTTCAAGGTCGTCCCAGAATTACCACTTCTGAGGATCCGTAGGACTTCCTTGACCCACAGTGCCGTGATGTTATACAACGGAGAAAGGCGTGTCTGTTTCCCACAGCTCCCCGGGTCCTCCGATTGTTAACGCCGTGGCAGGTCGACTATTCGGATCACCCTCGAGAACGTTTCGCCGTTGCCAATTGACTATTTGAACCTCACATTCGACGATTCAACAATTGGCCCGGCCCAACAAGCATTGCTCGAAGGGGAACTTTCGGTCTTCAGCACATACGAAACCGAATATGATTTGATTCATCAGCAGGTCTTGACCTGGAACGCAGAGAACAACAAGGTCGAGATTCCCCCAGGGAAGATGATGACAGTGACCGTCAGCTGTTTCGGAAAGGCTGGCTGGTACGGATGACCCGCCCGATTTTTGCCCTGCGCTGACAAACCTACAGCACGGACGGATCGATACACATATCCTACGCCTGTTCTCAGCAGGCCCTGGGTGCTGATCCCCCTGTTGACAACTTCTACACTCGCCAATTGACATACCCGGTTCTCGTGACGGTATATCATATGCTGGAGTGTTACGACATGGATATCCTGCCCTATTCGGGGCTCAATGACCGAGTCGGGGTGGGTCGTCCCGACCCCTCCCTGGGGGAAAGCGAAGATCGTGATTGGTGCTTGTTCTCGATTGAAGTGCGGAATACCTACGGGTTGCCTTTTGAAGTAACGTTCGAGAGGATGGACAAAGGTCAGGGGCGAGCTGCATCATCAGGTCCAGGTCGTGTTAAATCCCCCCCAGATAGTGTCGTGGCTAGCGCGTGTTGCACTGTCCCCCCGGGGTCGACTTCCAGGTGTGTGATTAACCTCACCCATTTTAGGCAGTTCCGAATATAGAATGGTCTCAAAGGATAATTTTGCCGCTGCCGAAGATACTCTTGACAGAAGAACAGGTGTCCAAACCGATACCGTCGTTATCCGGACGTCAATTTGTGGTTGACAAGTCCAAGTTGTCATCAGAAGACAGCAAGCTCCAAAGGGAACTGTTCTGGTACCGTGAGGAGCTCCTCAAGGCAATTCGTGGGCGGTGGAAAGAGGTGAGGCGGCACCACCGATACCCTTCACACATATCACTGAACCGAAGAAGGCCGGGGGATCTCGTTCGGGTGATCTTTCCCTAAGACAGCAACGGCTCACGAAGCCGATGCTGCACGCCTTGCGCACGGACCCTGTTCACGTTCAGATGGAACTCTTACAGCGTGACGGCGAAAAGGACGGCGTATCCCAGAAGATTTTGGACAGAAGGGGTGACAAATACAAGGCACCTCCAAACGAGTTTCTATTCCTTAGAATGCGGATCAGAAACGTTTCTCGTAAGTTCCGCCCGGCTCGTTGTTCATGACGTCTAACCGATGTCGGTCCGAACAGCGGCCAATCTGATCTTCACGACAAACATGACCTTCGAACCCGAAAAGCATGTGATCTACCAAGGAATCTTGCAGGGGATTCCTCTCGGGGAAGTTCACAGCGGCGAAACAAGGGAGTTGGAGATTGGTATCTGCTTCGTCTCTCGCGGAAGGTTCGAGCTTCGAGCACAGGTCGAGATCTTGGGTGCTCCCCGTGGAGAGCCGGCGGGTTCTGGACACGTTACCGTTCTCGTCGAAAACGAGTGACATCTCACGAATCCGGGCCCCGTAATACGGTCACTTGTGGATAAACAATTCATTCTGTACAATAGCTTGAGCGAACAGCACATTTGAACATCCCATCAGGAACAAAACGCCATGAGGTGGGGCTACGGGGAACGCGGCACAGAACCGACGGTTTACCAAGAAAGCCGCAGGAACGGGTAAAGCGAAATAGAGATGATTGGTTAGGTTTGTGGCACTATTATTACATGAAGCGACACACGCGAAGCTTGGGGCCTCTTTAGTCAAACTCAGAATCATCCTGTTTGAACGCGGCCGAGTACGCGAGGATCGTACCGTAGACCAACCTAGATGGAACGGGAACGGGGACGAGAACGTGATAAGCGCGCAAGGCTAACGGGTGAAGGAGTGACTGCGGAAGTGGTGTGGAAGAAACACGCACCCTCCACCAATGATTGACATCGCACAAGCACCTGGTCTTATGATATCTGAGTGGGCGAGAACGAGTGGGAAGGCAAAGCCGGTGACGACCACTATGGACGTGATGAACCGCCCAAGGTCGAGCGGACCCGATCCATCTTCGAGCGTGGAGAATTCATCGGAACCGCAATGAGAGAACAGAGCGTTGGGTAGGGGTGCCAAAACGAACGTCAAGGCTGCGTTCGAGATGGGACCGGGTCAGATTTTCTCGAGTCGGACGCGAGCGACCAGACGATTACGCACCTACGAGAAGGGGGAGCCAATTTGACCACAGGGCGCATGAGAGGATGATCAGCAGGAAGCCTACGGCGAGAACGAAGGATAAGAGGATAACGGCTGTGTGGAAATCGCGGTCAGATAGTGTCGGGGTACGCGAGTTTGGACGTAAACCGACTCTTCAAGCCTGCCGCGGCCATGATCGCAAGGGACGGAGGAAGGGATGTTTGGGCGTCTATTGACACGCCTGGTTGTCGCGTGTATCGCATCACATCAGTCGCCCAGAATTGGGAAAAATGTGAAAAATGTGTAGCATTAGGGATAAGATAAACATGGTATAGTACAGATACAATGCATGCGTGACTCTAGGTATAGATTGCGACGACTGTAGGAATAAATTCAACAAACAAAAGGAGCGGAAATCAGAACAGAATCATCGAACGCGTCTTCGTCCACCGAAGATGTTGGTCGGTCTGTCCGTCAACGTTCCCATCGTAGGCAGCCCAGATTTGCTGGGAATGCTGCTTGTCCTCTTGTGCACGGGCTTGAGAACAGGGGCTGGTACCGGGGGGGCGGGAATCGGTGGGGGTGAAGGGCACCCCCGTCGAATTGTCACGCTCGCTGCGGTCAACGACGAGGAGACGGAGGAGGCAGCTGATTGTGTGAGGACCTCTTCTTCCACTTCTACACCCTCGTTGTCGGCCTCCCCCATCATCGCATCACAACCGTCGGTTGCAACCTCTTCCTCATCGCCATCAGGTAACGGCAAATGCTCGGCGAGGAAGGTCTCGCTGTCTCTCGCAGAAACACCCCGTTGTCTCCACTCCTCGAGTACCACGTCTCGGGTCTTGGTCAGTTCCCACTGGTCCTGGTATTGCCACGTCTTCTTGCGCGGTGTGTTACCGGTGGGCTTATCTTCTCTTGTACCAGATTCGATCAAAGACTCGGTGACCTGACGAAGCGTGGACAGCTGTACAACGGTGGAGGAATGATAGGCCTGAGTCGCAGAGGAGAGCGATGCAACCTGTTCTCACGTCAGCGTCTGAGTTATAGTGCAAGAATTTGTCATACCTCTTTGGATATATGTGCCGAGATCGATTGCACACCTCTGGACGTCGAGGCGAGACCATTCTGGAGGCCAGTGAAACCTGATTGGGCTTCTGTCGCCAGGGTGTTTATCGCTGTTACCCTCGCTCTCTTCACGGACGACAGTTGTTTGACGGCTGCGATTGTCAGGATCAATACCTAGTCATTGAGACCGTAGGGATACGTACCATCACTACAGGCCGCATCTAGGGAATCGGCTTGCTTCTTCACATCCTTGTGATAGGTGGACGAGGATCCAGCAATACTACTCTGAACATCCGCCAGGGTGGACTTGAAGGTTGCTTGTGAGGAGTTCAAAGCCTGCGGCGTGAAAGGCACGTCAGAACCTCGCAGTACCCAATACGAAACAAATAACCCCGACCTTGAACGCTCCGTCCCGCAGACGTTTGCTTTCCCCCCCTCTCCTTGTCAAAGAACCTCCCCAATCCTCTCCAGCCCGGATAACGTTGACTATCCGCTCTCCGTTCTCGTTCCCGCACCTCTCCATCTCACTTTCACCGATCAAATTACGGTTGTGCATATCTTCAAAGGCATCCCGCAGGCTACGATCCCTCTCTGCAGTGAAGTCGCCCAACAGCCCAGATATCCGCGAAATTAGCTGGTCTTTCGCCTTTTCTGATTTTACCCGCTCTGATTCAAGCAGGCGGACAAGGAGCGCGTTCTGTTCCTGAAGCCGACTGATCTCGGCAGAAGTGGCCTCATCTGAAAGCGCTTTTGCGTCTAGCAAGAGCTGACGTTCTTGCTGGATATATGTGTGAGACTCCTGGACGATAGTCTCAAGAAGTGAGCCAACGGATTTGAACGCCTTCTCAGCCTAACATAAGGTAGTTAGTCGCTGCAAGTGAAAGAGATACAGATCGGACACATACGGCGGCAGAACTCGAGGCACTAGATGCCTCGGCTTGAGAACAAATCATCTTGCAGGACGCCTTGAGCTTTTCTGCCCAATCCTTGTACCCGCTCTCGATTTTGGCGACAGCGCCTCTGACGGCTTGTTCGAGGGCTTTAACCGAATCCTCTGAGATTGTTTCTTGGCGTTGAATGGTTTGAAGCGAGGTACTGATCTTCGTCACTTGCTCATGGGCGGCTGCGGATTGTTTGGAAAGCTGTTCTTGCTCGCGACCTTGCCACTGGTCCATCTCCTGACGAATCTTTTTCGAGTGCTGGTTGGAAGTCTGGACAAAAGTCTCGAGTCCTGCCACGAGGCTCTGGGATTCTGCGAGGACAGATTGACCGCGCGTCTTGACAGCTTTCGAGTTTGAGTCGAGCACGGAGGATTGGCGGTCTGGAAAGTTATGTTAGAACGACGAGATAAGTACTGGGATGGACGCGCACCGAGTTTGCCAAAGACCCCACCGAGGTCGGATAAACTGTCGTGAGCAACCTTCTTCAACTGCGTGGAAACGCCGTTCAGAGCCTGCTCGGTCTTCTGGTGAGCCCGCCGAACGACGGTTTCCTCTTCCAGAGCGCCCTTCACCACTATCAGTTCCCCAGCCTTCCGTTCAACCTCCTTCTCAGTATACTCCAGCTTTTCCTTCGTCTGTTTGAGTTCTCCGTCCGTCTTCATCAGCAATGACATGCTCTGCTCAAATTCCTCCCTGACCGCCTTCAGCTGGCCTTCGATCACCTCGATCTGTCTCCTGGACTCCTCTGCCTCAGTGACCTTCAACTCGTGCTCCGCATTGATCCTGTTCCAGTTCTCTTCTGAGAAAAAGATACCGTTCTTCTCCCTTGCGGCCATAACGTCGGCCTTCAGCCTTTCGATCTCGGCAACGTATTCTTTGAGGAGGGCATTTCGTGTCATACGTTGATTCACCTCTGGTTTGTTGCGGATAGATTTGGCACGTAGAGCGTAGTCGAGAGTCGAGAGCGTTTCTTCCATATTGCAGCGAGCAGGGGAGATCGTCGCGATGATACAGGTCTTGGTACGCCCACCTAGGGAGTCTTGAAGAAGCCGAGTGAGTTTTGACTCTCTGCGACATACTTGTCAGCCCGGTACTTTGAAGGAGATGGAATCCATACCGATATGGGACGTGCGAAGACTTATCGACAAGAGCGTTGATCACACGACCAAGAGTGAGCAGACTCTGATTGATCATGCCAGCCTCGCGAGCCCGTTTATTTTCAGCCCCGGACCGTCCAATGTTCTCCGAACCAGCCAAGTCAACAAGATTTAGTTTCCCAACCTTGAGAAGATCGTCCCCGATGGACGAAGTCTCTTTGACGTGAACGGTGATGGTAAAAATTGAGTGGGATCGGCTGGAGTGGTCGTTGAATTTGGTTGCGGCGATCTGTCGCCGTTGACTCCCCTTCGTGAGGAGCGCCAGAGCATCGGCACGGTCCTTCACGGGACAATCCTCGAGACCTTGAATGAATACACCCTTCTTGGAAGAGTCGTCGAAGATCTTGAGGACGGGAGCCTCTTTTGCCACTCCCTGGGCCATGGGTTGAGTGGAACCAGAGGGGGCGGCGAGTTCAGGAGCGAGAAGGTCTCGCAACTCCTCGTTGTATAACTCGACATACGAGATTTTCACGCTGTAATCGACATTGCTGGTCTCTAGTTCGTGAAAAAGGCGGAATAAAACGCGCGGAATCATTCCGGCCTGCATTGAGGGGTTGCCCATCGGGGTTGGTGTGAGATCGCCTTGCATAGTGTGACTAAAGTCAAAGCAAGTTGTATTTGATATTGGTGAGCCGGAAGCATGAAGACGTACGTTTTTCCGGTACCCGTTTGGCCGTAGGCGAACAGAGTGCAGTTGTACCCTTCCAAAACCTCCACTAACATAGGCTGAACCACTTCATCATAGACGAGCTCCTGGCTTGCCTCGGGCCCAAATACCGCATCAAAGGGATATTTACGCGTGGGGGGAAGAGTCACGACACCCAAGCTAGACGTCGGGACAGATGTATCGATCGAGATGTCTTGGGACTTTGCACCGTCCATCTGGACGATTATTGGCGAAGCATCGTTGATTTCACGTTCAGAGCGGCGCCGACACCGAATGGCGACCTGAATGTTGTTCTCCGGATCTCGTGGCTTCGTTGAAGTAGTAGGACGAAGTTGAGGATCGGGAATACCATCTGAGGTTCCCGACCGTTGGAGGGCATTAGCTTTGTGGATCACAGAAGGCGGCCGAGACTGAGCTCTAGCTGGCGGTGGGCCCATTAAGGTCGAGGACGATGACGGAGGCGCGCGCACCCGCGATTTCGAGCGAGTTGCCATCGCAGGAGCAGAGAGTGAGGAGATGAAGATCGTATGTAAGCCTGTCCACGCCAAAAGTTCAACCAGCGACGCGAGAGTCACGTGCACACTCTCACGTCGACACCAACAACGACCAACGGCTGTCGCACACAGGGATGGGAAAGCGAAAGAAGTCGTCTCGCAAACCAACAGGTCCAAGGAGGAAGGAACCTCTTGGTGGGTATGTCCTAAGGTGAGAGCGGGGGGTTGTTGCTGATCTCCTTTGCCCTTACAGACACAACGTTCACATGTCTTTTCTGCCACCATGACAATTCCGTGAACGTCCGAGTGGACAGGAAGGAGGGCGTTGCATTACTCGTGTGTAAGGTCTGTGACCAGCGATATCAGAGCAAGGTCAACCGTACGTCGCCGTTTCTTTGGGTCATTCGCCACCCCTTGCTCATCCCGCCTAATCCCGCCTTGTTTCGGTAGATCTAACAGAAGCCATCGACATCTATTCTGAGTGGATTGATGCTGCCGACGCTGCCCAGAACGAGGCTCCGCCGCGAAGGCCTACAGCCTCGTCGAGCAGAGCGGCGCCTCGGGCAGCAGCGCCAGCGAGTGATGATGATTAGAACGGTTGTACGTTGTACGTAGTGCGGGTGTAGTCTTAGATAGATCAATTTAGCGATTTTAGCGTTTCCGACCGTGCAACCACGTCCAATTCCACTCTCTTCTTTACGCTCTCTCGAACAACGCGCGACCCACGCCGAACACGTTCACTCGCCTCTTTCGTTCCCTCAGGGCGTGGAAGTGTCGTCCTTAATCAGCCCGCTGTCGCTTCTCTTCATACCCCCTACGGATGGCGTCGACGAACATCAAAGTCGTTTGCCGGTACCTATGATCTCCAGCCGTCATACCTCCCTGCTGATCGTCTGTCTCGTTTTCTGTCCAGATTTCGACCGCCCAATGCCATAGAACAGCGAGAGGGCGGTGAAACTGTCGTTTCTTTCGATGATAACTACACCACCGTTCAAATTCGCTCAGCGACTACCAGCTCTGGCCCAGAGAAGGACGGTTTCACCTTCGACAGGATATTCCCACCTGGAACGAAACAGCACGAGGTCTTTGACTACGGCGTCAAGGAGTGAGTGGCCGTTCATCTTCTGTTACCAATCGGTCGCTTACCCACTCCTGGTAGCATTGTCAAAGGTACAGATCGCTGCGACTACAAGAGGAATGCACGCTCATTAATCTACTCGTCGCCTAGATGTCATCGGTGGATACAATGGCACTGTCTTTGCGTACGGTCAAACCGGTAGCGGCAAAACGTTCACAATGATGGCAAGTCATCAGTATATGCGCGCTGGTTCCTAACAATTCATGAATTCGACAGGGAGCAGATATCGATTCCCCAGAACTTAAAGGTCTTATACCCCGTATCACCGAGCAAATATTCCAATCCATTCTAGAATCCGAATCACACCTCGAATACGTTGTCAAAGTTTCATACATGGAGATCTACTTAGAGCGGATCAGGGACCTTCTTGCCCGTCAGTTTCATCCCCTCGAATGCAGTTAATCGCAGAAGCTTACGAGACTCCCGCGTTCACAGCCCAGAATGACAACCTCCAGATTCACGAAGAGAAATCGAAAGGTATCTACGTCAAGAACCTTTCGGATTTCTACGTCAGCGATGCTCGTGAGGTTTACGAAATCATGAGACAAGGTGGTGCCTCCAGGGTGGTTTCGTCAACGAGTAAGCAGGCTACCCCCTCGCTTCTGCATGAAACAGGAGTCCTTATCCTCGTGGTTGCCCAGACATGAATGCTGAGAGTTCACGTTCGCATTCAATCTTCCTTATTACGATCACCCAAAGGAACACCGAAACCGGAGCTCAGAAAACCGGAAACCTGTACCTTGTCGACTTGGCTGGGTCCGAAAAAGTTGGAAAGACTGGCGCTTCAGGACAGACCTTGGAAGAGGCGAAGAAGATCAACAAGTCGCTGTCGGCCCTTGGCATGGTCATTAACGCGTTGACTGATGGAAAGGTCCACCCTACGTCCGCGCATACTTTGCGCTTAAACGTACTGAATTCTTGTTCCCACAGACCAAACATGTCCCTTACCGGGATTCAAAGCTCACTCGTATACTGCAAGAATCTCTCGGTGGTAATTCAAGGACAACCCTGATTATCAACTGCTCCCCATCCTCGTATAATGAAGCCGAAACGCTCTCCACTCTTCGGTTCGGTATCCGCGCAAAGAGTATCAAGAATACCGCCCGTGTCAATGTCGAACTCTCGCCAATGGAGCTCAAGGGTCTATTGGTGAAGGCCCAGGCAGCAAACACGTCATACCAGAAATATATTGCTGCTCTCGAAGCGGAGCTTGCGGTTTGGAGGAACGGCGGGAACGTCCCGCAATCGGAATGGGCAACGTCAGACAAGGCGGCCGTGGGTACGGCCCCGAAGAAGGCGCCTCAGACGTCTCCATCACCCACACCATCGACGCCTCCTGTCAGGAGTGGCGCTGTTACTCCTATCAACCCGCTCCTCGAGGGATTGCGGAGCGATCTCGAGAGCCGGCCGCAGACTCCGACGGTTGTGGGGCTGGATAAGGATGAGAGGGAAGAGTTCCTGAAGAGAGAGAACGAACTGAGCGACCAGTTAGCCGAGAGGGAGCGTGCCTTGAGCGCCGCTGAGAAACTCGTGTCTGAGCTGAAGGAGGAGTTATCATTCCTCAAAGATCAGGAGTCCTCATTATCCAACGTACGTCAACCCATGCTCAAGGCATCATATCTTGTTCACGGTGGCTGCGCCCTCATCGTTACACAGGAGAATAAGTCGATGTCGGGACAACTCAATGAGTTCCGTCTGCAAGTGGAGCGCCTCAATTACGATAGCAAGGAGAGCGGCATTACAATCGACATCCTCAAAGAGCAGAATGAGGACGCCAAAGCAGAACTTGAGGAGCTCAAGAGGACTATTTCGGATCTGCGGTCGACCCAGAAGGACGCATCTGTCGACGACAAAGAGAAGAGGAAGCAAGAGAAAATGGCCATGATGATGGCAAAATTCGACACTGTAAGTTTCTTCCGTTATTTGTTCCTAGTTTCCCATCGGTGTTGTCGTTTGTCCCCATTCTGTTCGGGTGACGGTTTTGCCGATCTTCGCAGTTGAGATGTCACGTCCCAACCTTTGTCCCCTCATTTTTCCGCGCTAGCGCTGGTGATGGCCGTAACCACGCCTCTCCCGTTTCTCCTCCCCCCTTGTTGTTCCACCAAGTGGTGTTTTGATTGCGTACACTCACTATTCACTTTCACTTGCCGTCCTTCCTTGTCCAAAACAGCAGGGAACCTTTTCCGAAAAGGACGAGCAGTTGCGTGCAATTCTTGCTAAACTAGATGCGATCGACGACGAAAGCGGTGTCTCGGGTCTCACCGTGGAGGACGTAACGGGACTGAGGAGACAGTTGCACGATGGACAGAATCTGATCCGCGAGACTCTGGATCGGCTAAGACAGAGTCAGGAAGAGAGCGAGATGAATGCAAGGAAACGAGACGAAATCGAGACGAGGCTCGCGGCGCTCGAGGCAGAATACGAGGAGCTAATTGGTGAGTCGGTTGATAAGGGGTTCCCTACGGCACATCAATGCTGAGTTGTATGGGGACGCACAGAGAAAACCATCCACGATGAGGAGACAAGTGATGTCGATCTCGCAGAGTCGGTGGCTGATCTCAAGGTACGATACTGTGGTGTGCGGAAGAACCGGGGCTGATGCCCTCGCAGAACAAACTAGAGGCTCAATACGTCGCGAAGAGACAAGCCCACGAGAGTGAGGTCCAGGATCTTAAGCAACAGCTGGAGCTCAAGTCCAACGAAATCCGAAGCTTGAACACTACCATTGATGGTTTGAAGAGCGTCAACGAGGAGCTTAAGGTTTGTCACTTCTCCATTCGATGGTTGGCCCGACAAGTACGTTTGCTGATCATTCATTAGCGAGCGTTTGCTGTCACTTCGGCCGGCATCGAGGGCGGTAAGAACCTCGCGGAGAGTGCGCAGGATCTTGAACGCGCCCGGAAGGCCATCAGCGTACAACTCGCCGAGTTTGACGGGGTTAAGAAGAACCTCATGCGGGATTTGCAGAATCGGTGTGAGAAGGTGAGGGAGCCGTACATTATTTCGTTCATTGGGGTCTCCAACCGCTTTGTCAGGTGGTCGAGCTGGAGATTCAATTGGATGAGATCCGTGAACAATACAACAATGTCATCCGAAACAGCAACAGCAAAGCTCAGCAGAAGAAGATGGCGTTCTTGGAACGGAACCTCGAACAACTGACACTTGTCCAGAAACAGGTCAGTGCTTCTCTCGTAAAGTGGCAACGGCGGGGACGGAACGCGTTCTGACCAGTCCCGTTATTATGGCTCCTTTCATGTAGCTTGTCGATCAGAACACGGGGTTGAAGAAAGAAGCCGGTATCGCCGAACGGAAGCTATTGGCAAGGAACGAGCGGATACAAAATCTCGAAGCCCTGCTCCAAGATGCGGACCGTCGGCTTGCAGTCCAGAACCAGAAGTTTGAAGCTCAATTACAGGCGGTAAAAGAACGGCTGGATCAAGCCCGAGGTGCGTAATTCGGAAGCAAATCGGCCGGTGCGCAAGTCGATTATTAACGGGCCCTGGTTGGGCTTTATTTATATAGCGCAAAAAGCGGCGGCCTCGAGTCCACTGAGCTTTGGTCGGATTGCTAAACCCCTGAGAGGCGGCGGAGGTGGTCCCACAACCACTGGCAGTGCACTCCAACCGATAAGTGGCGGAGGTGCGAACCCCCTTGCACGGTTACAAGCCGAAGAGACGGGTGGCGGTGAGTAGTTTTCGTTTCGGGTTGATTAGCTTTTCATATGGCCGAACTGTTGACGTCGGACCACGTCCAGCGAAGCGGCAGTCATGGTTCTTCAATTCTCGAGGGTGACGGGTGGTGTGGGTAGACTTGCGCATGGTGTATTGTTAAATAATACGTGTTCCACTAGGAGATCTGATGATAGCACTGTGACGGTTGGACGTGCGTCCACGAGCGGAGCGCTGAGCAAGGACGGAGACAAAGGATGAATATTTTCTTTAATTCTCGCCTCATTTTGATTCCGTGTTTCATGTGTAAGTCACGTGCGTGGAATGATAGACGGCCATCACGATCGGGGGTGGTGGCGAGCGAAGTGACCGTTACTTCACCAGACAGCCTCCGGTTTTGCTGAGTCCGGTCGAGGCTGCGTCTTGTATCCTTGCTATTTCACTTGGCCAACCGCCGCCTCTCCTTTGCATGCAACCCCAATATTCCGTCTCCTTCTTCTCTCCCTCCGACATCTCTTTATAATTTTGCGGCCACCCCCTTCGCGTCCGCTTAGTTGTCATATATCCGCCGTATATTCGAGTGAGTGCTCCCCCGTTATCCCAGCTTCTCCTGCCTCGTGTCTACACTCCCGCGACGTAATTTGCTCGCAGGCGATCGATGCCACGACGCACCGCTTGTTCGCTGGCACCTTCAAATTTACCTCTGTCTCCACCCCTTCTCTTCCAGCCCATCTATTGACCGCGTCCTCCAGATTAATAACCTCCCCCTCTGTCCCTCCCATTCTCTGAGCCCGTATTTCCCACTACTGCCCCCGCATATATCCAGGGTCTGCACGGGATTTTCGCTCGCCAGACAAACCATTCCATGTCAGGAAATCACGAGGCCACTCCCAGAAAACCTTCCGGCTCTTCTTCGCAATCCGTTGGCCCTTCGCCCTCGGGCTCACCGAGCAATGTAAGCCTATTCCGCCTTCGGGTTACGCGACCCGACTTCTCACGTGCTTCCCGCTAGACCCAGCGCAAGCTCGGTAATAACATGCTCCTCGGCATGAATCCCAACCCAGGCCTCAAAGGCCTCAACTCTGGCTGGCAGGTGCTGTTATCCCCGCCCTGCCTCCCATCAATGGTGCTTCCCGCTGACGCGTGACATTTTAGGTTTGGGCCAGTTCCAACCCGTCTTCTAAACGTAATGTATCCATCTCGTCAGCCGCTAGTGTTACCGATAGACCGTCTTCTCAAGGAGACGGTGCCTATCAATCCTGGAACTCCCGGAACGGGACAACCTGGGATGACAGCAAGGTCCGCGGCCTCTGTAACTTGCTTTTTATTGAGCGTCCTTTAAATAATAGTCTTTTTTTACCCCCATTCCCACAGGAGTCCCATTCCATGACTTTGCATCCCGGCCGGCAAAGGCCGTCCTTTGGTCCAGCCCGGATGGTATGCTGCTTCCGTCTTTCAACCACGACACGTCGCAGCTGTATGCGCCATGCTGACCATGTCCCGCTCCTATTACCAGGATGACCGATACACCAAGACTGGTCAACATTCTCCACAGTGGCTAGATACTGGTCTGGGCAAGGATGCCACCAAGTTCCCGGCCAACTCTCCAACAAAGCAAGTCGGCAATTTTGGTACGTTCCCTCAGTCCCGCTCGCGGTCTCTGTTCTCGGCAACTGATGCGTCGCCAGTTTATGATTCAGTCCACACCAGTTCCTTTGTCGACAATGAGCTGGCGCTTGGAATGCGCGGCATGGTCGTCGAAGAAGACTCCAACACTCATAACATTCGTCAGACGAACGGCAACCAGGTCTCCGTTCCTCACATCCGTGCGCCACCACTCCAAGGGCGCTCCCCGTACAATAGCTTCCCCCAACCAGATTTGTCGAATGCCTATTATCCGAGTAAGTGCCACGTACGTTTGTGACTTCGCGTGATCAATTATTGATTTCTCCGCTTCTCGCAGATAACGGCGGATCACAGGCCTTGTATCCGGGCATTGGGCCGCAAACAATGTATCCTCCGGAGCTCCACAGTCCACAGTCCGCCGTGTTCTATGACTATGGTGCTCCACCCCGGCCTCCGGCGTCCCAATTCTATTACCCCCCTCAGCCCATCGTTTATGCTGGTCACTCGCCGATGCTGAGCCCTGCGCTTCCTGCCGGTGTTACTGACAAGAAGCGAGAGCTTCAGGCGATGATGTATCCTCCCTCGATGCGATCAACACCATCTCCTCATCCCCAGGGTTATTCCTTGGACTATAACTCCCCTGTTGGTCTCCTTGTCCCCGGGATGTACGGGTTGAACAGTCCTCATGGGTTCCCCCAAGGTATGCGTACAGGAAGGAGGGATGAATCTGCTCCCCTCAGGAGCCCCCTCTTGGAGGATTTCCGCACGAACAAGACCCGGAAGTGGGAGTTGAGGGATATCTTTGGATACATCGTCGAGTTCAGTGGAGATCAGCACGGCTCGCGTTTCATTCAGCAAAAGCTCGAGTCTGCCACCAGCGATGAGAAGGAGATTATCTTCAATGAGATCGTTCCTCGAAACGCTCTCCAGCTCATCCAGGATGTTTTCGGGAATTACGTAATCCAGAAATTGTTCGAGTATGGAACCCAGATCCAGAAGACCGCTCTGGCAAACACCATGGATGGGCACGTCCTTCAGCTATCTCTTCAGATGTACGGATGCCGTGTGGTACAGAAGGTAAATCATTTCCCTCTATCGGCGTTTTATTCATAGTCTGATGTGTTACTGCTTCCCCATTTAGGCCGTCGAATACATTCTTCCGGATCAACAGGCCTCCTTCGTTCGGGAAATCGATACTCACGTCCTCAAATGTGTTAAGGATGCGAACGGGAACCACGTGGGTATCTACTCCTTGATTCTGCGGATTCAATGCCAACTTCGTTCTCCTATTTTATTTGTTCAGGTCATTCAAAAGCTGATAGAACGCGTTTCACCCGATCGATTGGAATTCGTCCACGCGTTCCGCGGGAACGTGTATGAACTTTCGACACACCCATACGGCTGTCGCGTGTTGCAGAGGTGCTTCGAGCACCTCCCTGAGGAGCAGACGAGGCCTCTGCTGGATGAACTCCACAAGTACACTACCAATCTGATGCAAGACCAGTTCGGGGTAGGTTGACTCGGTTACGAGATTAACCATCGCTCATCGCCTCGCTTCTAGAATTACGTTGTTCAATTCGTTCTTGAGCATGGGACTGTCCATGATCGCTCGCTCATGATCTCTAAGCTCCGTGGCCAGATGTTGAACATGTCACGCCACAAATTTGCCTCCAACGTTTGCGAGAAAGCTCTCGTCACCGCCGACTCTGAGAGTCGACGTCTACTGATTGAAGAGATCATGTCTCCCAAACAGGACGGTGTCAGCCCGATTGTAACCATGATGAAGGATCAGTTCGCTAGTGAGTTGACTCTATGGCTACCGCAGCTTGTCCTGATTCCTGACTGTCATTCCTGTAGACTATGTTTTGCAACGAGCCCTTTCCGTTGCTGAAGGAGAGCAAAAGGAGCTCTTGATCAATAAGATCAGGCCACAGCTCACGAACATGCGCCGATATTCCAGTGCCTACAGCAAACATCTCATCTCCAGTGAGTTTTATTTTTCGTGACCCCCACACATCGTGCTGACGGGACTGTCTAGTTGAACGTCTGATTGAGAAATGCTCTCAAGGGCTTCCGGATAACACCATCCCCACCGCATAAACCGGCCGGCACCAGATTCCAACTCATACGCAACATCTATAATATCTGCAATACCATCACAGCCAAGTATTCTCCAGTCCCAGCTATCATACATGTCCTCCTGTTTTCCTTTCCTTTACTCTCATCATCTCTCGCATTCCCTTCTTCTAATATTTTGCGCTTTTAAAGTTGGATATCGCCTTTTAACAGGAAGTTCGGACTGTCCATCGTTCATTCTCTTCTCTTCCCTTTCGACCGTTCGTTTTCGACGTTCTTTGGATATTGGTCGATCCGCCGCAGTCATCTACACGTACGATACATCCTTCTGTTTTAGTGTTGGTTCTCCACCAAAGTTTCGTAATGTTTGGTCGTCGCTCTCCGTCTCTCTCTATCGTACTCGTACACCTCCTGCAATGTCCATTCGCGCACACATTCGCTATCACTGCCCACATTCTTTTGCTACTATTCTCCTAGTTCTTGGTTTTTTGAGCTGTGGTTGCTTGTGGTACACCCCACTGACGTTTATCTATTCTTCGTGATCATCTGGCTTCCTTGATCTGAGAACCACGAAGACGGCGTCGAGAAGCGAAGACACCCACGGTCGATTGCACGAATCGAGTCGGTTGTAAATGAAGTTGTTCCCTGCCGCTTGGCGCAGAAGGAGCGGACTCTGACGTGTTTGTTCACACGTAGCCCGTTAGACCGTCCGGATTTGGCGAACGAGCCATCATACAGACATCGCCCTCATTACGTCCCCCCACTGCTCCGACGACAATTCCTCCAATTCCTCGACCCGAGCGGTGGGTAAGGCAGCGAGCAGCCCGCCAAGAGCGCAATCTTCTCCTCAGCGCACCCCCAATAGTCCCACATTTTTTAACATTCCGCCTCGAGGACCGGTTCCATCTCTCGGAAACCTTCGTGCGTAGCTCAAAATGAGCACGATGCCAGAGGCCGCCTCGCTCTTTGGTTCAGGTCCGGACGAAGGTTCAGACCCGTTTGGACATGTCGTCAATACCTCTTCGAACTCAGCTCAAGACTCGAGTCCATTCTCCCCACCTCCTTCCACCTCTTCGACGAAGACGACCTACGACTTGAATTCTAGCTCTGTCCAAAGAAAGGTCGCAACTTCGAACGCGCACGACTATAAAGCTGCGGACGACCTGTTCGGCGGTGCTCCTTCAGACGGCGCTGACGATCTGTTTGGTGCGGGTGGGGTGTCGGATTCGGACTGGTTTGGAAACGAAGATGTGAATGCGGACACGAGTGGTACGCAGGAAGGAGGGTACACAGGTTACTCGAACCACGCGAACACCGGTTCCTCGGGCGCCGTAAACCAAAGTCAGGGTTGGTCAGGATATGGGCAAGGTCAGCAGCAGCAGCAACACTACCAAGCGTACGGTACCGGTGAGCACTTGACGCACCTTTTACGGTTCAGATTTCGTTAATAGCTGTCTTTAGCATACCAGAGTTCCTACGATCCGCAAAACCAATACGCGGCTTCAAATTCGTATCAACCGCCTGGTATGCACTCTCCGTAATACACATGAGGATTTTGGCGCTCATGGAACATTGAACAGCTCAGAATTCCACGTATTCCGCGCAGGGTTACACCTACGGACCAACATCACAACACTCTTCCTATGCTTCGCCTCAGCAGAAGACAACCCACCTCAAATCCGCAACTTGGAACCCAGTATCGGATGCTTACGATCCATACAAACCAAGCCCAGCCACTACACAGTCGAGCTTCTATTCCCCACCGACCCAGTCCGGGTATGACCCCTACAAGCCCCCGGTCACGCCGAACCCCCCGACCCAGTCAACCTACGACCCACACAAACCCCCAGTCCAGCAGGCTCCTCCGGTCCATACGGCTCATGACCCTTATAAGCCACCTGTTCAAACTAGCTTACCTACTCAGAGCCGATCTACTCCTGCATACGGTGGATTGAACTCGAGTGCATATTCCAAACCTCCAGTCCCTCCGATTCCCGCATCCCAGAGAGTCACTGCAGAGTCGTTCAGGAGCAATACCGCGAATGCATACGACCCCCCAGTACTACCGACGAAAGCTAAACGGCATGTTTCGGGCTGGGGATCGACGACGACCCCCGTCACACACGCGTCACCGCTCCCTCCACCGTCACCGATGGTCTCCAACACCCCACTGGTTCCTCCTCCCCGCAAGGATAGTACACCGGTTGGACCCCCTCCGCGGGTCAATACTTCGTCAATTGGACCACCTCCCCGCAGAGTCGACTCTCCCGCACACCAGAGTAGTGTCAAGTCCCCGGGCTTTCCTCCACCTCAGTCACGACCCTCCTCAGGGCAAGTTCCCCGGGAGACTGGAGTTTCTCATCTACCTCCTCCACCTCCTCCTTCTTCTAGGCAGGTCTTGCCAGAGGCCCCCGTTCAGAGTTCACAGCAGTATAATTATCCACATCAGAGGGTTGGCTCTCCCAGTTTAGGGACTCAGAGGAATTGGACAGCTTCTCCAGGACCCGTGGTGATGAGCCCGGAACGGATTGTTGGAAAGGCGGCACCTCAGTCGGGGCAGCCCCTAGCCGAACAGAACACTGAGATTCCGCTTGATTGTCTCGGTGACTCGGAGGCTTCGATCATTGCTGCCGACGAGTCCCTGCCTACCGTTGACGCTGAGGCTTCTCCGGGACTCTCGTGGAATCGTGAAGGCGGGGCCAGCCCTTTCACGGCTCGGCAGCCGGACTACGTGACACCCCAGGATGGAGTCGGAGATGCGATGGTTATGGATACACCCAAACCCGAGCAAGAACCCGTCCCCTCTTCACATTCTCGGGCCAGCTCATACGATCGGCTGCATGCGAACGAAAAATTGGCCTCTCCCCCAAAACGGACCGCACCACCTCATGATCCGTATAAACCGACCGGTTCGTCAGTGCAATACCCGCCTCCTGCAAGCCAGTTCGTTCCCGCGTCGACGCAGGGAACATCTACTCCGTATGATCCGTACAAGCCGACGGTGCCCTCAAATTCAGGCTCAGTTCCTGCCCCAATGCCTTCCTCTCCCCCGCTCAACGGACACGGCTCACGCCCAGGTTCTTTGCGAAGTAGCTTGGAGTCTACACGACCGCACATATCACAGTATGACTATTCACCGCCCGTTCGGTCCTCTTCCCCTGCCTCCATTCGTTCTCAACCTGGAAACTATATATCTTCTGCTTTGAAATCGGAGTACGGATCATCTTACGATCCCTATGGGCCTTCGAACAGGACACGCTCTGCCACGAATGGGACTATCTCATCCGTCACGTCAGACGCATATACGCCAGGCCGCCAATCCAGTGAGGCTCAAGATCATACGCCATACGGTTCCAAGTTCGGGCATCCAGATCGGCCTTCATCAAGGACCGAGTCACTTCTAGTCACTTCTGCTTATCCGACTTATGCCCCGTCTCCCTCTCTCCTTGGCACTAATGACCCCTTGGGTAGAGCTTCGGCTCGCGTGCCGGTCTTCAGTTTTGGCTTTGGCGGTAAGGTTGTGACATGTTTCCATGGTGCGGATATGTCAAGCGCAGGGTTCGATGTCGCATTGTCCTCAAGGCAGTCAAGGGAGATACATGTCCGTTTCTTACACAACCTGGTTCCGCAGTCTGCGCTGGAAGATACAACCGTGGTTTATCCTGGCCCTTTGTTTGGAGACTCTGGATCACCTACCGTTAGCTTGGTGCGAGGCGCCTCGACGCAAGCAAAGACGAAGAAGGCCAAGGTCGTGAAGTACCTTGAGGACAGGATCTCTGAGCTGTCAAACGTGGTTGCCTATGCCAATACTGGGTTGTTTGAACGTGGGAGGAGTGAGGGTAAGCTTGCTTTATTTGGTTTGCTCAAGGTGATGGTAGAGAACGACGGGAAGTTGAATGGGACGTGAGTCGCGCAACCAATGATCTAACCCTCGTTTACGCCTAAATATCTACCCAGCCCCGAGATCGACAAAGCCGTTCGAAGGGCTTTGGTGCCCCGTCTTGCAGATGATGCAGAATCCGACCTTACCAAATTTTCAACGCCTGCTGATGGGTTTGGCGCGTTGGGAAGTCTCGCATCCAACGAGGCCCCTGTATCCGTCACCACTTTGAAACCCTCCGCTTTGGAGAAGATCCAAGAGTTCCTAATCCGCGGAGAACGTAAACAGGCCTGCCACTACGCGTTGGATGAGAAGCTTTGGGCGCATGCCATGGTGATCGCAAGCAGCATAGATCGGGATGCTTGGCAGGAGGTCGCTAAGGAGTTCATTCGCGCGGAGCTAGGATCGACGGACGTCAAGGACGATAGAAGCAAACCCAATGATCCAAGGCGGGGTTCATTGCCCATTCCAACATCGGATGGTCGTGAGGGTTTGAGAGTGGCATATAGTCTATTCGCAGGGCAGGGTGCAACTTCCGGTATTTACACTCACCTCGCGTTCTATAGTAACAGCCGACTCATTTTTTACTTCAGTACAAGCAATGCTTCCTCCCCCTTCGCTTCTCCGAGCAGTTGACAACAAGCTCGCGCCACCGCCTCCCCCTCCTGGCATAACACCCATATCTCCCAATTTCCCGAGTAATGTGGCCACGAACGTCCCCGCAGAAGTTCTGGCAAAGTGGGCCGAGACTGTTGCAATGATGGTATCCAGTTCGGCGTCTACTGAAACATCTGCCGCCTTGACTGCGTTGGGCGATCACTTGAGTGCCAACCAATGGATAGAGGCCGCTCATGCTTGGTATGCATCCATCTCATGTACCGTCTGCATTACGAATCCTCATACACATGTTTTCAGCTACCTGCTATCTCCACAGACATCCCAACTTGGCGGCCTTGGGTCTCCTACAACCCGTTTGGTTCTCGTTGGGTCCGCCAGCCCGGCTATCACCCCGACCTTCAGCAAGGATTCGGATTCTCTGATTTTTTCCGAGATTGTGGAGTTTGCTTACTCGCTTTCTCCGCCACAAAAAGGACAAGAACCGTTCCCTGGACTGCCCCACTTGCAGCCGTACAAGTTAATTCGAGCCCATCAACTAGCCGAGCTGGGACATGTCCAGCTCGCAACAAGGTACGCAGGATCGATGAGAAAACCTGGACGCGGGGCTGATCCGCATGCAGATATTGCGATGCGGTCACTGCCTCGGTCAATCGTGCTTCTATTTACTTCACCCCTACGTTCATTGGATCGCTGAGGGACCTGTCCACTCGTCTGATTGCCGCCCCGTCTATGGACAAATCCGGCTCGTGGATCGCTGGAGGTCTTAGCAAACCAAGCCTCGACAAGGTCGGCGGATGGCTCGGTGGTCAGTTTACGAAGTTCATCGCTGGAGAAGGGGATTCCTCGCCTGCGGAGGAACAGAAGCCTGGACTCGCGCAGGGGCCATTTTCTCATTACAGTTCGATATCAACGACGGACCCGCAATCATCCCATACGAGTCCTCGTGCGGCTACTCCGAACCATTACCCTTCCGTCGCGCCGCCGAGGACTGGATCCGCAATGGCAATGAGGACGATGACCGGCAGCCCCCATACGCTCGTCAACAGGTCGTCCTCTGCTATGGACCACATTCGCCCCCATGACCGCCAATCTCCGGTGCAACGGCTTGCTTCCGCTGGTGTTTCGACCGCTAACTTCAGCGCTCCTCCCACGTCTGTTTACTGGACCAATGGATCGAACGGTTATGGTCATCGCCAACAAACAAGCTCCGGTCTGACCTCGGGTGAGAATAGTCCCAGCACCGCGAACGGGGAGAACGATGGACCATTGAGAAGCTCGTGGTGGGACTCCGTGAAGACGTCAGATACGCAAACCCCGACCGCTGCGACGTTCCAACAGCACGAGGGAGAGAACGCCGGGAACTTTGTTTCTCTCATGGATGATATACCAATGCCGAGCATTCCCTCTTCCCACAGGAGCACCCCGCAAATTGTCGAGGAGGAAGATGAAGAAGACCTCGGGTTCGGAAATAATGCGAACAGGAAGAAGCGAATCCCCAACGGAGACGGCGACGCCAAAGAGGCAAGTGGACCAGCAACCACGGGGAAAAAGGAGTCGCGGCCACCCCCAAAGATCGAGGCAACAAAGAGCGGTACGTGGTTCCTTACTGACCTCGTCACGCAATTCAATTGTGAGCTGCACAGAAGGCGACAAACCAGCGTCTTCGAGTTCTTGGCTCGGTAGATGGTGGAAGAAAGAGAACACTGGCCCCATCAAGGCTAACCTGGGAGAGGAGACCGCCTTCCATTATGATAAGGAGCTCAAAAAATGGGTGAACAAGAAGGTATTATCGATCGACATCCCAACATCTGCGCTCCTGACCCGACTCTCATTCCTAGGCTGGAGGTGATACACCGAAACTTTCGCAGACTCCCCCACCCCCCAGGGCACAGACCACGTCACCCGGGAAGTTTGAAAAGCCTCCGCCGTCCCCAGGGAACCTCCCTCCCCCTCCACCCCGACCAGCATCTGCTGTCGACCTTTCGTCGCCCCCACGCAAGACATTGCCGAGGGTCAGGTCGAACTTGGTGCCCGGTGACACGCAATCCGTACCACCAACACCCGCGAGCAATGACGCTGGGTTCCTCCAGCCGCCGATTCCTCCAAGTCGCCCTCGCTCTCAAGCTTCAAAGAAAAACGTTCGCAGTAGATACGTCGACGTTTTCCAGCAGCCAACCTCGACGTCACCTGCACCACCATCGTAGATTATTACGCTTTCGATAGTATAAGTATTGGTTGTTCGTTGGAAGTTTATATTTTTTGACCTCAGGTTTCTATTGGTCTCAGTGCAGTGCTGGTATCCCCACAGATTTCGCCTCCTCTAGTACAGGTTCAGCATTGATCCTGAGTTCTTTATCCCGTCCAATACCTATGACATTATTGGGTTCGAGAACTGCCTACACTACGAGAAGAACAGCTGGAACGGGTAACCTATAGTGGTATAACGCGTCAGCGAGAACTTGGTGAAACGGGTGGACTGTACTAACCTCGGTTTTTGAACCTGAAGAGGCTAAGTAGCGAGGAATAGACGAAGGCAATGATGAGGATCAAGCCGTAGATCTGTATTCGCTGACGTGCGGGGGATACGTAGGGTGTGACAAGGATGAGGGCAAGGAAAGCACCAGCCAAGGAACCGTCTGGGTATCGTGATCAGTACTAGGCGGTAACGTAGGGAACCCATGGGCTTACAGATAATTGCAACCATCTGGACCTCCTTTCCAAGCTGGTTGGAGAAACCTTGAGCCATCCACTGCCCGTTTGGCATTTGCCAGGGTGAGCTTCGGATTTGGACAAACATGAGCCCTCCCATGAAGGCAAGCGAAGGGACAACCGTCATAATGACCCAGATAAGACGGCCAGTGAGGATGGGCTTGAAGAAACGCGCGAAGAGAAGGAAGGTCACAACGGAGAATGCGGTGGTGACGATTTTCCCCCAGTTAATCGGGGCTCGGTAAGGAATCGGGATGGGTGTGTGGTGAGAGAGTTGTTCGGCGAGAGGGGCTGGGTCGAAACCGCTGGAGAAATCGTACTTGGCGGGATCCGTCTTTCCGCTAGCGGGCTTCCTGGGCCCTTCAGCGGCGGGGTAGACCGATACGACCGGGGCGGACATGAGGTTCAACTAGACGGTGGTGTAAGTAATGGTCACCCCGCGGGCGGTTTCATCAGTCACAACCCACCCTCTGGAAAACGGACTGAGCATCGTCAAAGTCAATGGTGCCGAAGAAGTGGGAGTTTCTGTGCTCTGTAGGGGTCTTGGTCCAAGCCTTTGCCACGGTATCCCATGCAGGACCGAACTCCCTGAACCATAAATGAGAGGACGAGATGAAGAGCTGAACGACGGTACGCACCTGCAAGGGCTGCATCTCCTTCGCTTGTCCATGGCCGTAAACTGGATAGCGGCCGACCATGTTCTCTTGGGGTGTGTGAGCAGGTTGAACGTGGACTCGTCCAACTTGATCACGCCATTGCCTGCAGCTGCTAGTTTCACGAGTTTGTCGTGCTCGGGTTCAAGGGCCGCTGAGACGAGAGTCAAGGGGAGGAGGAGGAGAGCGAGGATTGGAGTCCACAACATCCTGGGGCTGGATGTGCTGAACGAGATATATGCGACGTGTCTGATGCACAAAAAAGGAAATACGGAGGATTCACATCCCGACTTGTTGGGCAGAAAACATTCTTCCTCAGACGACCACGGCGACGGACACACGACAGCCAAGCTGTGAGGTCAGCCAACATCCCTAAGGTTCACGCATCCCGCCGACACCGCACTCGGCGTTGGACGGAAGACGAATAACACGTCGGACATGTCTCACGCTTTGCTCTTGAGATTGTTCCTCGCACCTTCGTTCTTCACCGTCCATGTGGCGCTTCAGTATCTGGCATTATACTCCGACAACATTGGCATAACATACTATCTGACCAGGAGGCTCAACGAGATAGATCCTCGCGAGTTGCGTGACGTCTGGGGATTCATATGGTGAACCCGAGTGTTCGTATTTTCAATCTAGGACCTCGTATTCATCATGATCCGGTTTCCTAGCCACCTCCTTGTCACTAGACCATCTAAATCCCGTGCTCTCGAGTGTTTCGTGGTCGATGTGGCCCAACGGTCAACGCATATAGCAATGCTAGTATGTCCGATCATCTGATTCACGGGATGCGTACGTCTAAAGATTTCCGTTCAGACTTTGTGGTTTATGCAAGCGTCTTTAAAGGACCTCTCCGCCGACCCGACCTCGCAATCCTTTCAAGTGTGTCAACGGGTTCTCACGCAGTGTCACGAAATCATCTTCGGAGATCTTCCAACCCCAGCCTCGACACCCTATGTCACCCTACGAGTCCCTTTCCAGTCACGATTTACGCGCAAGAAGGTTAGGCCGCTTGTCCAACCCGCTATAGTTGGGTTGGCTATGGTTTTGGCCGGCGCCCCCGGCCTCCCTCGACTGACACCCATAATGGGCCAAGTTGCCATCGAGCAGGGTCGGGTGGTGGAGCAGGGGCCGGAGATGTCTGGTTTAGAACGCGAACTCAGCCAGCAATCCGTGACAATATCTAATACTACGAACGACGATGACGACGAAGATGATGTACAACCACCTTCCGATAGTCCCCGGGAAGAGGAACCCGTCCTCGATGCCAGCGTAGCGAGGGTCTCACGGAGAACAACCATTGGACCGTCGCAGACGACACCGGCTTTCCCGGCACATCTTGTTGTAAAACCGAGGCTCTCTTACGATCCGTTTGGTCAGGAAGACCCACAGCCTGCAAACAGCCCCTCCCACTCCACCCCATCACTCCACCTCACTAGGAAACATCATTCGAATACTCCTAGCAAAGCTGAAGCTCTCTTGCAACGGTACGACCAGCAGTCTCAAATGCATTTGTTGCGTAGTCACTTCTGCCGATCTGAGGTATGAACGACGAGCATCTGGCGCTTCCCTGAACCTAAAACAAATATATAGGTTCAGTTTTTACTCACATTAGAGAACATTTCAAACCGACTATTGATTGTCCCTAAACCCGCACGCGTAAGTGCATTAAGGGCAGAACTTACCGCTCTTAATCACATGCTCCCTGCGGAGGTGAGTAGATGCTTCTGCGATCCAGACCATTGGATCTCACTCTTGTTCCAGGTCTGTGTACCGTTATGGTGTACATCGTCCGATGTGCCGCAAGGCCCAGATGGTATCCCTCAAGCGCATCATCGGATCGTCCGAATACCTCCAGGGGAAACCGTCGTCCTCAATTCGGCTGAGCGCGCCCCCTACCTCCTCGTGTTGGAGATTCTGCACAGCGATCTTGACTTCAACACGGCCAAGAGAAGTAACAAAGAAATTCTACACAAGATCGCTATCAAGGAATCTGAGCGGAAAGGCGCTTCCAAGGACATCGTTGCCTTCAATGCGACTTCAAGCATGACCCCGACGGTAGCTGCGGAGAAAGCCAAACCACATGATCCCAAGAGTTCTGGGGTAAGCAGATCTGAGGCTATCCTCGACACATCGGACGAGCAACCCCCTCCACCTGTGCTAGGAATGGTTGTCCCTCCAACCCCTGTGACTCCTACCATTCTTCCTCCCGAAGAGAACGATGAAGAAATGGACCTCGTAGAGCAACTATATGGCCCGAACGAATCCATTAGGTCGAGACCGATGGATTTATCAGAGTCTGTCGTCCGCCCACCTGCTCCCAAAAACAGAGATTTGGACTTGGTAGCCTGGTCAAGGTCATCATCGACCCCGACTACACCTTCCCCCGCTGAACTCGCCTCCCTCAACATCGATGCAATGCCCACATCACTTCAATCCCCCTTCCCTCAAAGTCCTGACCTTCTCAACCCCTCCATTGCTAACGTCGGTGATGATCTTACCCTTGATGACTATTCGGAGAGGATGAGGACTGCTGCTGTCATGCTCGCCCAGTTAAATGCCAATCTTTCTCGTGAAACACAGCATGCTAGTGACAGTCCATCACAACCCCCGAGGCGATGGCTTTTGGGACCTCCGGCTGAAGGAGCAGAATCGTCTGGTTCGAACTTTGTGTCGGCCCCGGAACACCAACCGTCCAAGAGGCTGCGTTTACAGTACGCTGAAGCCAAGGCGATCAGGGAGCGTATCATGAAAGAGATGATGCTGCTGGAGGAACAGAGAATGGAGAGGATGAGGGAGGGCGGGAGCACTGACGGGATGTTCAAGTTCGGGATGGGCTTTTCGAATAGTGCGGAAGATGAGAGCATCATCAGGAAGGAACTCAACAAAGCGGATCCATCCGCTGTCGTGTTCAGTGAATCGTGGGCAAATAAGAAGGTATTACTGGCGTCCGTTACTTGGTTCGTTCCCCTGAAACTCTTTGTAGAGTCGAATACGACAGGATTCGCCGTACGGTCATTTGGGTATGTTTCCGTTGCTCTGGGTAGCATCCGCTCCTAAACATTTGATCCAGCGAACTGGGATTGTGTGTCCGTGATCGTTAAGACCGGTGGTGATCTGCGACAAGAGCAGCTCGCTGTCCAGCTGATCCAAGAGTTTGAACGGATTTGGAAGGAGGAAAACGTCCAGTGTTGGGTCAGATAGTGAGTGCCTATAATCTTTGCGTGGACCGGATCATTTACTTTTGATTCAGTTTCCGGATTCTTATCACTGGGGGGTCATCTGGCTTGGTGGAGATGATCACTGACGCCGTTTCAATTCACTCGATTAAGAAGGCCGAGTATGCTAAACGACTCGCTCAAGGACAACTGGGGCACGTCACCTTGTTGGACCATTTCATATCCGTAAGGCATCCTTTCGTAGACAAGTTTGAAGACCTGACCAACCTGTCCCAAGTCCTACGGTGACCCGTCCTCTGCGAAATTTACTAGGGCACAGCGGAATTTCACCAAGTCACTCGCCGGTAGGAATTCCCACCCTTCCGGACATGGTGTATTGTTGATCCTCTCTACCATCAGCTTATTCCTTGATCACCCACCTGCTGCAGATCAAGGACCGACATAACGGGAACATCCTATTGGATCGAGAAGGGCACCTTGTACATATCGACTTTGGGTTCATGTTGTCAAACTCCCCCGGAAACCTTGGATTCGAAGCCGCTCCTTTCAAACTCCCGTTGGAGTATGTGGAGGTACTCGGAGGTGTCGACAGCGAGCATTATCGAGAATTCAAGAGGCTGTTCAAGGATGGGTTCGAGGCCGCGAGGAAACACTGTGATCGAATAGTTAGTGAGTGGAAAGAATTTATCCACTAGGAACCGCTCATCCAACTGATGCCTGCGTTCTTAGCCATGGTTGAACTGATGCAGAAAGGCAATTTCATACCGAATTCTTCCTCCGCCGTCACCCTCTAACAATTATTCAGATTCTTCTATGCCGTGTTTCGCTGCCCTTGGAGAGCAAACCGCCGTGCAATTGCGTGAAAGGTTCCAACAGGGCCTCACACATTCCCTCGTGGCCGAGCATGTCGATAGACTCATAGAGACCTCTCTGGGATCCAGCTGGACACGCCTTTATGATTCAGTAATTCTCTCACATCCTCATTGAAAATACTCGTACTGACATCACATCGTAAAGTATCAATACTATTCACAGTCTATCCTTTGAATCTCTCGTTCGTCTCTTCCGTCCAACCTTTGCCGTCATCATGTATGTGACGACGTGTAGGCGATTCTGGAACTATGGACTCACCCGACGCATAGTAAGTAGTCGTATTCAACCACGGCACTCCAGTATAGGGGGGAGAGGGTGGGGTCGGGCTGTAGTATAACACAAATGTACACTGACTGCCACTAGCACAACCAGAATCTAAGCGAGCGAGATAGTATAATACATAGAGGAGAGAGCAACGACTCACAAAGTACCTAGCGATAAGGATACAATGGTTTGGCTTGGCGAGGTGTTGAGCGCGAATATTACCAAGAAATAAAGCAACGCGAACGAATACGAGCGGTTTGGGATGAGACGGATGGAAAGGACGCGGGACAACGAGAGCAGCGACGCAGCAAAACGACATAGATAGGATAAGAAATGGAGACGCAGCATATCCGAATTAGAGCATATGGATTTTAAATGGTCGTCATGAGAGCACGGGGGGAAGTTATGGAACCCCGCTGACAGCACCGGGCGAAACCTGCGAAGGTCTCGGATGATCGAAGTACACGAAAGCAGACGGGACGGGGTGGGTAAAGCAACATATAGAATGGAAAGGAATTTTGAACGAGAAAATTCGAGCATAGAGGACCAAACCATTACGAGGATAACGGCGGTGAACGACCGGACAAACGATCACCGCAACCTGGAGAAGCGTCTGGAGGCCTGGGGCCGCTGACGGGCAGTCGACACTGGGACAGGAATCTCTAGGTCAGACTTATCCTCCGGCTCCTCGAACGTCACCCCGGGTCTACGCCTTCTACCCGTGCCACGGTCATGGTAATCCAACTCTTCTTGGTTCCTCCACTCCTGGGCCGCCTCCAAGGGATCTCTAAGTTGTGGGTAGAGTGCGGAGGTCGCTGAGCTGCGGACGGACTCGTCGGGAGTACTCAAAGAGACCTGCATGAAAGGTGAAAAATAGTCCACAGACGATTTGGGAGTTGCCTCACCATCGTGCCATCCAATGCGTCCATGGAAGCGGCGGACACGGTCCGATGCCTCTTTGAGAGCAACTTCCATGGATGAAATCCCCTGGGCTGCGCACTGCCGGCCTTGACATCCTGACCATTCTGCGTTTCCCGGCTCCGTTGTGTGCCATAGGAGCCGTAGGTGGCATTAGTGGAATAGGACTGTTGTTGCTGGTGTGAAGTGCCGGGCAACTCTACAACTTTCGTCGTATTTGATCCAGGAGACCTCAGGGTTTCCAGCTCCACAGTACGTTTGGCTGTGCTAGAGTTCCTCCTCAATTTCCCCGGTCGTTGTTCGGGTTGCAAAGGTGCTGGGGTAGAGGGAGGATCTCTGGCCTTCGATGGGTTTGAAATCGACCTGAAGAGACTGAGCAACCCTCCCTTCTTCTTCGAGTCCTGACCACTCGAGTGGGTGGAAGGCGGTCGGCTTGATTGTTTGATCGTCGTCAGAGTCTGGGTCGAGGCAGATTTCAGCTGTTGAGGTTCCTGGGCAGGCGTGGGGGGTGGTAACTGATGTTTCATAGGAGCCGGTGTAGAAAGGTGTCCAGAGACCGCAACGCGATTGGAAGGTGGTTGTGACATGTTGTGTGAATCGGAGGGTGTTCGTGAATGGCCAGTGGGTTGGTAACTGTTTCTCGACGAGCGCCCTACGGTTCCCTGTTGAGTCTGAGAGTGGTGTGTTTGTGCAGGTGTCGCTGGAGTGGATTGTTGTAGATAGGGGTGTGTTGACGAGGAAGACCGTCCATTGGTGTTGGTCGTGGGTGCGCCCCTGTTGTCGATATTCGGTGGGTTGCGGTGCGAAGGGCCCTCATTACTGTTGGATGTGGAAGGTACTGTATGCTGCCCGCCCCTGTCCTTGCGAGAGGCCCTGTCATGATCGCGATCGCGTTCACGGTCCCGGTCCCGGTCCCGGTCTCTGTCGCGGTCGCGTTCACGATCGCGATGCTTGGGATCGTATTCGATCGTGTCCTGACTCGTTGTCCTCCTCCGTTCGTGGCGCTCAGTAGGGTGTATCGAAGGCTTGAATAGAGAGTGCCCAGAATCATATGGATCTTGTTGCTGAGTAGACCTCGATGAAGCCGACTGGTAAGGGTGATTCTGGGATGTACTCCTTGGAGGGGCCACTGGATCCGTGTTTGAACGAACAGGGGGTTGAACAAGTTGTTCCCTCGACGAACCAGATCCAGAACCCATGAGATGCTCTTGGGAGTAGGGATGCGACTTCGACTTTCCATATCCCTTCTCGTGGGCCCTAGGGTCAGCAACCGTATCCACAGTTCCCGTCGAACCCTTGCCAACAGCGTGGGAGCCCGAGTTGGGGTAGAGTTGATCGTCCTTCCTTGCAGGCGAATAGCTATGCGTCGATTTGCCATCCTTCAAAGTCACCCGCGAGGAGTTGATTAGTGGAGTGGAAATCATCGCTGTCGAAGAACTCGACGGTGTATCTGGCCCATCCTGTTGGATCCTTACATCATTCTTTCCATTCTTCATGGTCGGAGATGGTTGGTTGCTGTGACTTGGAACTGTTAAGTAGGACCCTGTCGGGGAAGGTTTTGGGGATGGACGTTGAGAAGGGGGTTGCGAACTGGGATTACTGGAAGGTTGGTGTGATGTGGATCTGTGCCCGGGGGAGGGAACCTGCAGCGAATGATGTTGGGGTGTAGATACGCTCACCCCAGAAATTGGCTGCGGTTGTGGATCCTGATCTAGATTCTGATGCTCCCAAGCCGGATTCGGTGACATACCAGGTGACGCGGTCGTGGAACTGACGCCATTTGACTCGAGGAAGCCAGGGACCTGAGATGATGCAGATATGGTGGTCACCAGGGGAGTTGCCAGCAATATTGAATCCTTGGCTGTCAACACCGCATGTTCGTCCGTTGTGTGGGTTGGAGGTGAACCTTTGTCCTTCTTCCTCTTCCTCTCCTTCTCCCGATCCTTCCCCGATCTCTCGTCATGTTTCACAACAGTCGTGTACCCAGCGGGATAAATATTGGCGGTAGGTAAACCAGGATGTGAGCCGTGCGAAGTCGTAGATGTAGGTTGCTGCTCCACTCCGAGGACTCCAGTCGTAGTCGTCACTACAGGAGCAGATGTGGGGAACGAGTCATGCACCGGGGCGGACTGAGGCTGTGGAGGGGGAACCGGGATTGGTACAATGGTATCTCGTTTCGAGCGCTGTGTATCAGGTGTGGGGGTGTCATGACTATGTGACTGCATCGGAGCGGAAACCGAGGCGTTGGAGGTTGGGGTGGCATATTCGACAGTACCATCAGGAAAGATGTTATGCAGGGGGACGGGCTTTCGCTTCGACTTGATAGTCCCAGATACAGAACCTGTTTGACCGATGACCACCGAATCCTTCGATCGGTTCCGCCCGGAATAACTGTCCTTTGGATACGAGGTCGGAGGCTGATTGGGATCAGAGCCGCTTGCCTGTACCGGTAGTGGACCACCCCGGACAGTATCCGTTGAGTACGTTCGCGCATCCTGTGTACTCCCAAGTCCCGACCGCAAGCTCTGTTCCGGGTATAGTACCTGGGATGAACCTACAAGAGGAGTGGTATAGGAACGATACACTGTTGGACCAGGTTGGCTGGGGATATTTGTGCCAATCACCGGCGTTTGCGGAACTGGAGCGGTATGGGAACGCAGGGGACCGTGGGGGTCGTGGCCGTTAGCGGAGGATACTACGGGTTGGGCGGAATGGGAACGGCTGTGTTTCTTCGTAAATGTTTCCAAAGCATTGAGAGTACGGCCTGTGACGCCCGGTACCCTGTTCGACGAATCGTACGAAAGAGGGGGGTCGGAAGGACCCTGCCCCGCCTTGATAGAAATTACGTGTGGCGGAGGTAACACAGTTTCCGGGAGAGGGGAGAATAGGTAGCTGGCGGGCGTTTGCATGATAGGGGATCCGATGACTGGTTTTGGCGCTCTCCTCGTAAACCACCCGGTTAGCGACATCTTTGACTGGGGAGAAAGTTAGTCAGCTGACTGTACAAGGCAAGGTCGTGGTAAGCACCTCTTTCTTGGGCTTTGACGGAGCGAGAGTCTCCTGTGAGCCATCTCCGCGACTAGCGCGCTGTGGCAATATCAACCAATGATCAAGCTAAAAAAAATTCTTGAAGACGCACAAGGCCACGATTCTCTCGTTCGGTATCGCTGCCAGATGTCAAAGCCTCTTGGCCGGCCTTAGTCTTGTCTTTACTCTTAGACCGCTGCGGTAACCAAACGGGTGCGACTAGAGGCGCGGGAGGTGGACTGTACTTGGTAGTCGCCGCGGGGGTGGCCAAACCACGGCCTTGATCAGCACACTGAGGAACGGAGGAAGATTGCGTTGGCGGTTGACTGGGGAGAATGGCCGGACGGTTGTTTTCATTTTGCCGCGGAGACTAGTGGCGGGGGCCGGACATGGTCAGGTTGGATGGACGGGAGGAGATAAATAATGGGATTCACCTTCAATGTTATTGTATCGTCTTCCGTGAGGTGGCGTCGGTGGCCAGAAGGCTTCGGTAGCGTGCCGTTTTCATCTGACCGCTCTTTGAAGTCTCTACCGAGGGTTGCGACGTGATAGATCTGGTTCCGCGAATCATAGGGATCTCTGCTGGTAGTCCTGGTGTGGGTATCAGATGGCCGGTCCCGTTCACGACCTCGATGGGTGTCCTTGTCCCGATCTTTGTCCCTGCTCTTGGATGACTTGCGAATGGAAGGATCTGTGGTCTTACCGACCGGAGGTATCCAACCGGAGTATGGCATAGCAAGGGCAACGTTTGGTGACATGGGCGAAGTGAGCTGATTAAATGAACTCTTTGGTGTCTTTGACCTGGACGATTTGGGTTCAGGATGCCGAGATGAAGGGGAACGAGGATCTCCTGGGTCATGGCCGTATGACGTCGGGTGGTTAACTCGGGATGAGGAGGGTTTATGGATGTATTCCGAGGATGAAGACGGATGGTACTGGGTAGATTTGGAGACGGAGGCCTTGACTGTTCGTGAAGGGTCAGGGAGGATGCTTGTTCTGGAGACCCTGCGGGCAGGGTCAGATGGCTTCTTCTGGCGGGTGGTCGTCTGGAGCATTGGGGGTTCTTGGGTGGGTTGGGGGGACCATGGAGGTTTGTAGTCGACCTGGTTTGCTGCAGGTCGACCACTGCCCATACTCTTGCGGGGACCAAACAGGCTGTTGGGGGACGGTAAGGGTGAGAGCGGCTGGCCCTTAGCCGGAATTTCAGACTGCCGAAGAGAAGAGCCGACTCGCGAAGGACAACGTGTTGTTCGCCTGGCAGCGCGGCAGAGAGAGCAGACCCTCGCGAGTTGCCGAACGGGCGTCGGACGAACAAAGGAAATCTATATATGCTTATCGCGATTACAGACGATACGGGATGTACAAAGCGAGAGGATGGGCGCAAGCACAGGCGGGAATAGATACAACGGAAGAAAATGTCTGTCGATCATGCCAACAAAGCTCGGTCATGGAATACTGTCGAGCGCACACACAAGGCATGTTCGACGCCGTCATCAGCCATGCAGAATAGCGACCGATACAGACCAAGACGGACCGTGGTCAGCGCTGCGATGGACTGACGCCTGCTCTTACACGATTTTGACTCATTACCGACAGTGGGGCAGCTGCAAGGCTGTTGGAGAACATCGAGTGTCTCCCTGTCGAGACAATTTAAGGATCGTGTATGCGTCGACTTCATGAGAGAAAAAAAACGGAGGATTTTTTTGTTTTTGTTGGTGGTGGTTGGGGGGAACGAGTGCTTAGTCAGATGTGCCTGATTTGGAAAAGGCGCGTGTCGACTATCGGTCCCAGCTTCGTCCAGTGTCGCTTCCTTCAGATTTCTCACCTACCCCTCACGCGCAACAGCGCCAAAACCTCTTCAACCACCCAGAGACCCAGAGCCCGTATCAAGCCATGGTCAAGGTTCGTCTTCCTCCCCTTCATCACCCAGCGTCGTATCTAAATCTAAGTCACAGGCCGAGGGCATGGACATTATCGACGAGAAAGCGAACGACCCCCACAACCCTCCCATGGACACCGAAGAGATCGTATCCGTTCTCGAGCGTGAGTTCTACCTTAGTCGTCCCCTGCCACACCCCTTGCATATCGCTCACCCCCTTCCTCCACCTTCTAGATGAAGCTTTTGCCGCAAAGCACATGCCCGATCTCGGTTACGACGTTAAGGAGTTCCAGGTCTTTCATTGGAAGCTCCAGGGCTGGAAGAAACTCGAGAAGAAACTAACCGGTCCAGAGTTTGACTGCGGCGGGCATAAATGGTGCGTTCTCTCTCCCTATCGCCCTCTTCCCCACTTGCGTAATCTGAAAACCCGCTCAGGCGGATACTTCTCTTCCCGTTCGGCAATTCCAACGCTCCCCCGAATGATACCGTCTCTGTCTATCTCGATTACGCTAACCCCAAGGGCGTGAAAGAGGGTTGGCACGCTTGCGCCCAATTCGCGTTGGTCATCTCAAATCCGCACGATCCTACCATCTATACCGTCAGCCGTACGTGACTCGCAACTCAACGCATCCTTTTTCGATTTTTAACGCCCTTCCCTTCAGATGCACATCACCGGTTCATCGCCGAAGAGTGTGACTGGGGTTTCACTCGGTTTAGTGAGCTGCGCAAATTGTTCCACCCTCAACCAGGCCACAACCGCCCAACGATTGAGGAGGATTCCGCTGTGGTTTCGGTTTATGTGAGGGTTTTGGAGGACCCGACCGGTGTGCTGTGGCATAACTTCGTCAAGTAAGCCCGTTCTTATTCTTCGCCTCCTCGGGATCTTGAGCCCTTCTTCTAGCTACGACTCAAAGAAGGAAACGGGTTATGTCGGACTGAAAAACCAGGGCGCTACGTGTTATATGAACTCCCTGCTACAGTCCCTCTTCTGCACCCACTACTTCCGAAAGGTACGGACTCGATTGTTCTCCCGTTCACAACCTGTTTTGAAACATTGCCCAGGCTGTTTACCAAATCCCGACGGAAGATGAGCATCCAACAGAGAGCGTCCCCCTGGCACTTCAGCGTGTGTTCTATCACCTACAAACATCCGATCAACCCGTTGGTCAGTGCAACCTTCAACCTTGACAAGTCGGATCACCGAACTGACCACCCGCCACCCATCAGGAACGACTGAATTGACAAAGTCCTTTGGCTGGAAATCCCTCGACTCATTTTTACAGCACGATGTGCAAGAATTCAACAGGGTACTACAGGACAAACTGGAGTCCAAGATGAAGGTCCGTTGTCCAGTCTTCCGCCAGTCTACTCAAGTGGCGCAACTAAGCAATTTCGTCTCAGGGTACGCGTGCTGAGGGTGCCATCGCGAAACTCTTTGTCGGAAAGATGAAAAGTTTCATCAAATGCGTCAACGTCAATTACGAATCATCTAGAATAGAGGAATTTAATGGTGAGAAACAACATACAACCGCGAGAAGGCTAGAACCCCAATGGAATTGACCGATCCAACGCGTTGTGTAGATATCCAATTGAACGTCAAGGGGATGAAAACGTTATACGACTCTTTCCGGGATTATGTCGCTGTAGAAACGCTGGATGGCGAAAACAAGTACCACGCTGAAGGTTTCGGACTGCAGGACGCTCAAAAGGGTATCATTTTCCAGTCTCTTCCCCCGGTCTTGCACCTGCAGCTGAAGCGTTACGAATACGACATGCAACGCGACGCCATGGTCAAGGTACCTGTCATTTGCATCGTCTACGGATTATTGGTACAATTCTGACACTGCCTCCGAAGATCAACGATCGCTTCGAATTCCCCTTCGAAATCGACCTCGACGAATTCCTCGACGAGTCTGCTGATAGGTCAAAACCGTGGAAATACAAGCTTCATGGTGTCCTCGTACACTCCGGTGACCTCCATGGTGGACACTACTTTGCACTCATCAAACCAGATCGGGATACCCGGTGGCTCAAATTCGACGACGATCGGGTGACACCTGTGACGGACCGGGAGGTTCTGGAGGAGAACTATGGTGGTGAGCCACTGAACGGTGTCGTCCCCCAAACACAGAGGAATCAAGTTAGGGCAATGAAGAGATTCACGAACGCCTACATGTTGGTGTACATCCATGACACAGCGATCGACGAGGTCCTGGCGCCGTTCACCGAGGAAGATACTCCTCCGCACTTGAGTAAGTTGGTGTTGGGTTGGTGGTTAAAGATTACTGGCTCATTCTTCTCCCAGAACGGAGATTGGATGAGGAACGTGTCCAGATGGAGGCTAAGAAGAAGGAGAGAGAAGAGCAGCACCTGTTCTTGACCGCCAAAGTCATAACTGATGAGACCTTTTCTCGCCATGAAGGTTTCGACCTCGCCGTCTTTGACGAGAGGAATTGGCCCCTCTCTGACCTTCCGACATTCCGTGTCCTCAAACAGGAGACGTATAGCGTGTTCAAGTCGAGAGTCGCCCAACACTTCAGCTACCCCGAGAGCCAGATTAGGTTATGGGTATTGGTCAACCGTCAGAACAAAACAGTGCGACCGGATACGCACATTCCCGAGAACGAGCCTTCATTAAGTGTGTTGTGTACTTCGTACAAAAACTATTTCTGACAATATTCTTTAGCGGTCGAGGTGATCCGTAACAACATGGCCGTGCGACAACAGAGTGACCTTCGGTTGTATCTCGATATCCTCCCTGATCCCTCCAAGGTGGGTAATTCATTTTATTCATCAGGGATGCTGGGTTACTTACATCCACGTGTGAAGAAAATCCAGTTGGACAACGCCGGAACGATCATGATCTTCCTCAAACACTTCGATACCACGAGGCAATCGCTCTTCGGAATTGGCAAGATCCACATGCCAAGAGCGAGCAAAGTGAGCGACCTCATTCCGATCATCAACGAAAGGATGAGGTGGGCATCTGGGACACCACTGAAGCTCTATGAGGCAAGGAATAAGCACATTTTCACAGACATCTCGTGCTAATTTTACGTCCTTCGCCAGGAAATTAAACCTGGAATGATCGAGCTCATGAAGCCGAAGTTCACCTTCACACAGAGCGAAATTCAAGATGGAGATATCATCTGTTTCCAGGTTGACATCTCTGATAAGGAAGTTCACGACCTCGAGTCCCAAGGCTTGTACTCGAATCCACAACAGTTCTATGACTTCCTGCAGAATCGGGTGATGGTGCTATTCAGACCCAAGTTCGACGAGCCAGATGGCGATCAACCGGAATTCAGTCTAGTGCTCAGTAAGAAACAGAACTACGACGCCGTGGGTTTCCCCCCCCCTTCATCACCTCCAAGTTACGAATGTTCCTGACCCACTCCTATTAGATGGCTGCCAAGGTCGGAGAGCACCTCAAGCACGAGCCAATAAAACTGAGGTTCACCACCACCCATGCCACCAATGGCACAGCCAAATCTATCCTCAAACGCTCGCTAAACCAAAGCATCACCGAGATCATCTCCCCTTCCTATGTCACCCCATCTACAACTGCAATCCTCTACGAAAAGCTTGACGTGAGCATCGTTGAGCTGGAGACCAAGCGGAGCCTCAAGGTTATCTGGACTGGTATCCACAACAAGGAAGAGTCGACGCACCCGTTCCTATTGCCCAAGACCAGCATGGTGCATGACATGACCGAGCTCTTGTCGAAACAGGTGCAGCTGACGCCGACGGGTACCGGTAGGACCAGGGTGTTTGAAGTGGCGAAGGACGGAAGGACACAGAGGGAGTTCACTGGATCCGAGATGATTGGGAATATCCCCGATCCCGTTGAACTGTATGCAGAGGAGATTCCGCGAGAGGAGTTGGAGGCCGAGGACCACGACAAGATCATCAATGCCTTCCACTTTACCAGGGACGTTGCAAGAACGCACGGAGTTCCGTTCAAGTTTGTGGTCAAACCTGTAAGTCTTGGACCTTCCTCCGCTACCGTCAATTCTTGTTAAAGGTTTTCATCGCATCAAAGAACGAACGATTCTCGGAGACGAAGAAGCGTCTGCAACATCGCCTTGGGGTTTCAGATAAGGACTTCTCGCGGTTCAGATTCGCCCTGATACAGATGGCCACGTTCAAACAACCGTCATACATTGAGGATGGTCTGTATGCTCCACTTGATCTGGGATCGTCACTGACCCGTATATCCCTTAGATGACAACATATACGAACACAAGTTTGCTCCAGAGGACTGTCTTGGTTTGGACCACGTAGACAAGTCAGGAAAAGCCCGAGGAGGTGCTGGTGAAAAGGCTATCTTCATCAGAGGATGAAAGGGTTCTCCTTATTTTTTACTGTCGTCGCATGCATCCTTGTACTCTCCCACACCCCGTTACCTCCTTCCTGTATCTTGCGCGAACCCTCCAACTCCCGTTATTATCTTTTCCCTTTCTCGCCTCATTGTAATTCTGAACCTCAACAATATCAAGTATATGAAATCTCTTTCCCGAAACAATTCGAATAAGCCGATGGTATATAGTGTGTATGCTATACAGGATACTTTTCGGATGGTTGGGTGGGAAGGAACTCAACACAAAGACCCTCTGGAAATAAATAAAGAATTAATTCCCTATCTTCTCTTCTTGCCCTTCTTTCCGGACTGTCAAAATAACGAGCATCAGAAGCGAATGGTAAGTCGGCGAAGGAAACACATACCTTTGGAGTGTTGGAGACAGATTCAGTATCACTTGTAGGATGCAAGTTTCCGTTGGCAGAAAGTAGTGGGGTGGATGGAGCCGGGCTGGTTGGAGGGAGGCTGAGGGCAGGTGAGCTTGGGGTGGCGGGGGTTTGTGGTGGCGGGCCGACTTGGAAGTTGGGGATGGGGACTCTCGAGAGATCCTTGCCCTTCTTGCCGTAGATCAGTTCTGTTCGACCGAACGGGAATCAGTGACGCGCTCGCTAGAACGAAACCAAACAAGCGTGAATATATGCTCACCCTTTTCCGCTCGAAGTTTGTTGGTGGACTCGAACATGGCGCGCATCCTCTCGTTGGCGATGATCTCGTTTGCGGTTGGGAAAATGAGGGATCCCCAGCCTTCCACAAAAGTGTTTGCTTCCGCGCACACCTCCCTCACCTCTCCTTCCAATTCCTTCTCGGCCGCCAAAAGACTACTCAACAGGTCGTCTCCGACCAAACCCTTTTGCAACAAATTTTGAATCGCGGGCTTGTCCTCTCGGAAACGGACGGCACGGAAGACATCCGCAATGGCACGTCGCATGAGGGCCGCCTTCAATGTGACTTCCGGTGCGGGAGGATCCTGCTGTAAGAGGGTGATGTAGGCATCCCGTTCCGGATGTGACTCATAATACGGGTCGACATGCTTTCCTGTAGATGAGCAAAGGGAGGGTGCAGGGGCAGTTAGATCATATACGCAATTGTGATGTGTGCGGACTTGCCAGCAAGGTGTCTCCTGTATAGAACGCTAAAGACGTATAAACCGCCAAAGATGACGACGAGATATGCTATTGGGATAATGACTGAGGTCATGCCCGTGGGATTACCCGAAGGTGGTATGTCGAAGTTTGAGACAAGATGGATGAGCTGGCCGAACTTCCAAAGCACACGTGGACTCGTTTCATCCCGACATCACCGGCGCCTAATTCACATTTTCGATCGTGAAGGGAAAACCGGGCAACCAAATTACAGCGCATGAGATAAAGAGTAATGTAACATAAATACAATCCGATATCGTCCATGTAAATTTCACGGGGATATTCATGGTATGTATATCCTCGAGAAGCCTTCCACCCTAGAACGGAACTGTCAGACTTGTCAAGGAAACCAGTTAATATCTCGCGGCACGTACCGCCTACGACAACATGGACAACTGTGATTTGATGCTGAGGATCGCGATGCGAGGTTCTCTCGACACTCGTCACATAGTGCCAAGCACCTGTCGGAACATTATCGGTGCACGTGGATACCAGGACCTAAATGACCAACTCACCGACAGGGCCAACAGATGACCTGTCTAGGTCTTGCTGTGCAAATGACACAATTCATCCTGCCCTCGTCCCAGCCCTCTTCTTCCAACGGCTCGGTCAATTGCCGCCTCCGACGTAGGTTCGATCCCCTGGAATCAACTTGAGACTCCACAGTCGGGGTCTCGTACTGATCGACGTTGGCGATAAGCCTCTGGTACCGTCGTCTTGTTAAAGGGAATGAAGAAGAGTCGACCATGTGCGCCAACAGGACCGGGAATGGACCGGTTGATGATTCATCACTAGTTAGATTGCGGTACAACTCTGCAGGATGGTCGTCCTCTTCGTCGTCCGAGGATGAGTGGCTACTCGATGGAGTTTGAGGGATATTATCATATTCTTCCTCGTCATCTGAGATAGCCTCGCCGAAGAGGAATCGACGGTAGTCATCTTCGTCCACTTCCGTAGAGGCAGTTTCGTCCGCGATTTCTTCGCCTTCTGGGGCACTTGAGGGGGTAGGTGGTTGTAATCTTCTCCCATACCTAAGGAGGATCCACGTTCCTTTCATCACCCTTAACCAACCCTTGAAATAACGTTCCAGCTCCTTGGAGAATAGCGATCGGGCTTCAAATCGAGTGGGATCGTGCATTGAAATCGCCTTGACGTTCTTCACTTCATTGAGGAAACCCCTTTGTCGGCCGTGGACCAAATCGCCCGAAGATATCCCAGCCCGGTCGAGCCCCACTGCGTTCGGGTCATCGGTGTCGTTCCGGAGCCCTTGGGCCAACGTATCGAAGACGGTCACGCTTGCGACTTCATTTCCCAGGCCTGCAACACTGGTGGCTTCCAAGCTTGCTGTCCCTAGGCGAGTGATCACAACGGAACAATCCTCCTCCCACCTTGGCATCAATGATCCGTTACGACACAGTATTGTTCTCGTGATCTCACCCTCGAGAAGAATCTGAGTGAGAGCATCGAGAACGCAGACGAGGATGGTGGATGCAATCAAGAACGACTCCAACAAGACGGGGAAATAGTTGAAGAGGGGGTATGAGGCTGGGGATTTCCAAAATACGGAGTGGAAATGAATCATGGTGAGAGCCGTGCACATGGTGGTGGGAACGAGCCTCTGCTTCGACCAGGATTTCCTCATTCCAAGTAAATGTATCATCGTTATCTGGGCGGACTTGGTCAGAATGAGGGTGATGGTCTCGGACCCGACTAACCTGCAGTAACGGGATCGCAATGGGGATCAGACTGTGGTTGGTGGGACGAGATGCAAAACCGTTCCTTTGAACGATGCTACTACCTGGGGAAGAGTACAAGTGAAGTAGGAATGCATATCCGAACTTCAAAATTTACTAATTGCAAGCTATGAGGAGAGTGGTAAGTACGTACCAGGTTAAACGGTGAAGCGTCCCTGCCAAGTCCCTCCAGGCCGGAAGTGATGTAGTTGACACAGAGTGCAGCACACGCAGCCACGAAGGTTGACCAACATACTTCTCCTGTCTCCAGACGGCTGACCCACATACCAACGTTGTGGAGACGGCCGGCATGTGTATTCGGGAACAGGCGAAACGCTTGGAGTATGATGACGGTCCAGATGAAGAGAGACCTTAGGAGGAAATATGCCGAAGGCAGGCGGATGATTGTGCGGGACAGCGTTGAGGACAGATCAATTGGAAACACCATTGACCAAGCGCGCCTTGCTCGCGATCGCAAACCATAGTAGGGGGTCCCTTCGTCTCCATTCCAATGTCGACGTGGACCGGGTCGTGGAGGACTGACTATCTCTTGTATCCTATTCGAAACGAGAGCCTGTGGCTGTCATTGAGCTAAGCTTACCAATGGTATAACGTGATGAAACGCACGAAAACCAGAAACCCGATAAAATACCCCGAGGTTAAGAACGACCAGGATACAGGCATTTGTTGAAATGGTTGGTGTTGCGGTCCAGCCGCTGTCCCCTGTGCAGGTTGGACATATGTATTATAGTCCAACGCCACAGCTTCGTCGATCCGTCTGAGCCGAGCCATGAATATGGACATAGCCCGGGAGATGGGGCGGGGAATCGGAAGGGGGAGGTTGCGCATTGTGAATGAGATAGAGAACTGGCGGGGCTCTTCCGCCACCGCAATCGCCGACGACATTGGGGCCAGATGCAGATGAGAATGAGACCGGGGCCTAGGGTGGCTGTTGTTCACCGTCCCCTCACGTGGCATACAATGGCCTCATCGGTTGGACGACTTGCTCGGCTCACGTTATTCTCTGGCCCAAACTGCTCCCTTTGCGACGTTAGTTCTCCTCTGCTGCGCAGGACTGAAGGCCGATAACAAACCATATTTCTACAGGTTGCGAAGGCGGAACTGGCAAAGGTCAGGCAGACTCGGCAGTACCAGCTAGAGACGATAAACATCCAAGACAAGGGGCAGGAGAAGTGGAAGAAGAAATACGTATATTGGATCCCCGCCCTCCACATAGACGGAAAGGAGGTCGTGAAGGGTCGGTGGGACGCGACGCACGTCAACCGAGCCCTCGACCTGTGGGAGAAGGAGCAGCAGAAGACAGATGGCGAGGCTTAGACGATTCACAGCTATTCTTCGCGGACACTCGCGAGACTACAAGCTACTGGGACTATTGGATATACCCTGGTGCGATTCTGTATCATCGTGTCGATGAACAACTCTTGGGGGAGCCAGAACGACCAGACCGGGGGGACAACGGAGTCGGTCCTCAGTCGACGCCCGGCCCCCGCTGTTTTAATTGTGGTTCGACTGAACATCTCCTCTCATCCTGCCCTGACCCACGGAACCGTGCGCTCGTCGATTTGTCTCGGCAGCTTTTTGCATTTTTCGCCGATGATGCTTCTCAGAATTGGGGACGGATCCACGAGGTCGAGGAGTGGAGATCCCGTCGACTGGAATGGACCCGCATATACAGACCGGGAGAGATCATGGGCTCTTTGTTGAGGGACGCCCTTGGGTCAAGGGACGCGGACGGGACTCCGAATATGCCGTGGCTAGAAAACGTCTCCCTTTGGGGTTATCCTCCCGGTTGGATCTCCCACGAGAACCCAGTCGAGCGTGTCCGGAGACGGATCCTCGATGAGGATGACCCAGGCGATGACAAGAAACCCGGTGACCCCTGTCACTTCGCGGTCCTCAACGACACTCCAGAGGATTCCGAAATTCTCCAGCTGGGTGGTTTATTCCTTCCCGCCCTTTTGGATCTCCCCCCAGACGTGCGAAGTTCTCGTCGGTGGGCAACCTATCCCAACATTTACTTTCTTTCTGATATTTTGCCTGCATACACTGGGAGGGCACTGCCGCCCCTGGCGGAGGAGCCTAAGCTCGACGGGCGGCACGAGACCTCCCTACCCCCTCTCCCACCTATTATGCAACCACCCCCACCGCCCAATTCCCCTCCCCCACTTCCACCCCCGATTCCTCGTGATGATTTATCTGAAGATGAAGTAGACATGGACCTATCTGATTAATATCCGTTGTGGCCGTATTTGCTGTTTGATGTTTTCGTGTACGCCAGTTTCTTGTCGCTGATGCATAGTAATTTCATGCTCTTTGGTGCCAAGCCAGTGCATCGTTCTGAGAATATGATGCGGGGTCGGAACGGATCATTCGGAAACCCGCCAATCAATAAAATACAAGAGTCTCCTCCGGCGACCGGTTGGTTCCTTCCCACACTCGTACAATGTCTGTCCTCGCTCGTTCCTCCAGCTCTGCATTCAAGTCCCTCGCTCGCACCGGAACTCGATTCCAGTCGAGACAGGCTTCGACAAAGGTCCGCACCGAGCCAATTAAACAGCAATAAGGCTTCTGACAACGCACACAATAGTCCCTCTTTGATACCTTGAAGGAGCTCGTCCCCGAGAAAAAAGAGAAACTTAAGAAATTCGTACGTTCCATCTCATGACGCGTTTCTCGACCGTCCTTGAGCTTACAACGCGGGCACGCAGAAAGCTGAGCATGGAAACACGGTCATCGGCAAAGTCAAAGTATGATCCTCGGCCTTTCGGACTTCCATATGTGTATGTTCTGAGTTTGTTCCAGGTAGAAAATCTCACCGGTGGCATGCGGGGCCTCAAGGCCCTTCTCTGGGAGGGCTCCGTCCTTGATCCGAACGAGGCACGCGCATATCCCACGCTGTTGTCAATCAAATTCCTAACGTCTATTGCCAGGGTATTCGCTTCCATGGATTGTCCATCCCAGATTGTCAAAAACAACTCCCCGCTGCCGTTAACGGCGAGGAGATCATCCCCGAGAGCATGTTCTGGCTCTTGCTCACTGGACAGGTTCCGACCCCAGAACAAGTCCGCTCCCTCTCGAATGAACTTGCGGAGCGTGGAGAACTTCCTGAGTTCGTCGAGAAACTCGTTGACTCGTGCGTCTCTTCGGGGGCAATCAATACCTGGACCGAGGGATGATAACGTTTCTGTAGCTTCCCAAAGACTCTGCACCCCATGACTCAACTCGGCATGGGTGTTGCTGCTCTCAACCACGACAGTGCCTTCGCTGCCGCGTACGAAAAGGGTATCAAAAAGACCGACTACTGGACCTACACCTACGAGGATTCTATCAATTTGTTGGCCAAGCTTCCTGCTCTCGCTGCAAGGATCTACCGAAACATATACAGGGCCGGTGAGGAACTCCCCGGTGTCAAGAAGGGTCTTGACCTTGTTGGTGGGTATCTCTGCAAATACATACATCCTTCCCTCATCGAATTTCGCAACCAGGAAACTACTCCAACATGCTTGGCCACGGAAACAACAAGGACATGACCGAGTATCTCCGTCTCTATATTGCCCTCCACGGGGACCATGAGGGCGGAAACGCTTCTGCTCACACCTCCCGTAAGCGTTCGTATCGTCTACTGCAGGACCTGGTCTAACTTCCCCTAGACCTCGTCGGATCGACCCTCTCTGACCCATACATCTCATACTCTGCCGCTTTGTTCGCTTTGGCTGGACCGCTTCATGGGTACGCTGCTTCAATGATACAGCCTCTATAATGCTAATGGTATTGCATAGTTTGGCTAACCAGGAAGTGCTGAGGTGGCAACTCGAGATGCAGGAAAAAATCGGGAGCGACAAAATCACTCACGAAACCATCAAGGAGTACCTGTGGGAAACTCTCAAGGGTGGGCGGGTTGTTCCCGGGTCAGTAAACTTTGTTTGCCACCAGATTAAATGTTGACTCTTGATCGTAGATACGGACATGGTGTACTGCGAAGCCCCGACCCCAGGTTCATCGCCCTCCAGGAGTTCTGTGAGAAGCGGCCAGAATTGTTGGCCAGCCCAACCATCCAGCTCGTGAAACAGACGTACGAAGTTGCTCCCGGCGTCTTGACCGAGCACGGAAAGACCAAGAACCCATGGCCCAACGTCGATGCTGCCTCGGGTTGTGTCCTGTACCACTACGGGCTGACGCAGTTCAAGGTATGGCGGCCAGGTTTCTCGCTTTCAGAATTAGAGCCAATCCCCTTCACAGTACTATACGGTCATCTTCGGTGTCTCCCGAGGTGGGTCCTCATTAGCCGTTCCCTTTCCTCGAAGAACTTTCCTGACCCCTTACAGCCCTCGGATGCCTGTCTCAGTTGGTCTGGGCCCGCGGTATGTCCCTGTGTCCGATTTGCAACGTGACTGTTTATCTAAAGCTCACTTCATCTTTTTTTAGCCCTCGGGCTCCCGATTGAACGGCCGAAGTGTAAGTTCCAAAGTTATTTGCGACTAGCCCCGCGCTGATCAACACGCTACCCCTTCCAGCCTACTCGATCGATGCTCTGGAGAAGCTTATCAAGTCCCAGTAGATGCGTGGGGGTTACGCACGCCGTCATTATTATTCTAGAAGTCATGGAATGGATTGTTTGCTTTCGCACTTTCATACACAAGAACAAGAACACAGATCGGACAACGACGCGAGTCGAGATAAAAATAACACATGGGGATCTATACAAGTCACATCGACGTTCTCTTCAAACCAACCATACCACAGGGAGTTCAACATCTGAAATGCTGGGAAGTAGCATACAACGGGTATTGGCATCACAACGAAGGGGTCATCGGTGCGACGCGAGATTGCAATAAGGAGTGAGAAAAGTTGGAAAACTGTAGAACCTGCCTGGGTAAAAGATTCCAATTATCACAGGCAGATGAATCAATAGGTGGATAATTATCATGCCCGCACGACCAAACCGGCAACCAAGTCCCAAAGCGAAAAGTGAGATCTTTCAGGGGCGTCGTCCTTGTTGAGGATTCGGCTGCCCGGGGGGCGGAGGTCCTTGCATGTGTGGTGGACGCTGTGACGGATGAGGAGGGAGACCACCGCCTTGGATAGGTGGGCGTCCATAACCCCCAGGGGGTGGTGGGCCGCCATAACCAGGTCCAGCTGGAGGTCGTTGACCGGGAGGTGGCATCATCTGTTGTGGAGGTGGGCGTTGCCCTGGTCCTTGGGGTGGGGGAGGTCCCCCTCCAGGACGGGACTGAGGCATCGGACCAGTATCTCGTAGGGAAACTGGAGGACGGTTTGCCGGATTTGGGGGACCCATGGGATTTGGCCCGCCTGGCGCTGGACCGTTCTTTTCGGCGGCTTTAATGATCTCGTCACTGAATGCAGGTCGTGAGGTCACCCGCGTTTAGAACCAAAGGAACAGAGACTTACTCGAGAAGGTTGAGAGCTGCACACAAGACTACCCATTCCACGCAATCCTCGTTGCCTTCGCCAAGGGTCTGCCATACTGCCTTTTCCTCGGGAGTTCTCCCAGTGATACTGATCCTGGTTCCACCGCCTCCAGTTCCATTGGCTGAAGGTGGATTCTTCTGGATCTTTCCGAATTCAATCCGCTTGGGTGGGATATTGTGTCCCGCATAGGCGAAATAGAACATACTCCAGAACGCAGCATTTGGGTTCGGCTTGGAGATTTGGAACAGAGGAAGATCTGGGGAATCCGGGGAGGGGAGAGAGAGTTTGTAAATGGGTGAAAGGACGCCGGTGTTGGTTATGGACCATTTGAGATTTCTGGACGCTTCACAGCGAACGATTCGTACACCGCCGGTAGAATGACCAGGATCCGAAGCAGAGGACTTGCTGGAGCCGGTGCTGCGGGGCGGGAAGAGCTTGGCAACACAGAGATCACCTTGTGGAGAGGGTGTGAGCAAGTAATTCTCTGTGTTCTATTCGGCAGTGGGTAGTTAGATCGAGCCCCGTGTTTTTGGAAACGGATGCGTACGAAGTTCGTGTGAAGATACGAGTAGAGGATGTTTGTGGGTTGGCCTGGGGATCCAAGAACGCGTCAGAGCGCACTGTATAGTCGTGAAAGTGGGATTAAAGCATACCGTGGGGGGTCACTATCAGGGTTGGGAGGTGATTTGGGACTGAGGGATGGTTGGGAGATGTATAGACAGTGTATATCGCTGCAGGAAAATCGTAAAAATACTCAGAAAACTGGAGAACTGTCGCACACACCAGCCATTTGACCTGGAAGCGGGTGTGGCTTTGAAGGAAAGGAATCGGACTGTGCAGAAAGGAGACTCTCAACCTCAGTATTGCGGGTGGTTACAGGCAAAGTTGGTGTGACGGCGGGGTTGTCACACCCAGTCAGGCGAGAATCGATTAGCCTTTCGGTCGTCGTTCTCCATAGCCTGCCTTTTCCAGCACCCATCGCAGCCGAACACGACGGCCACGACAGCACCCTAGCTCGTTGTTCCGTCTCCACACCGTCGTTGTATGATGAAAAACATAAAGAGGACCCTGGTATGCGATCTTTATCTCCTCGCTGCGCTCCCCTCCTTCCTGACAAACTCCCGAAATATAGCTTTCCAGAAAGGATGGGACATCGAAAAACAAAGACACAAAGCCTCCACCGCCTAATACCAATCCGACCCAGCCCCAGACGCTCCCGCCCCCACCACCGCCAAAACCTCACACCAACCCGGCGACTTCACAGCAGTCGATCAGCTCTGGACAATCCTTGAACTCCCGTTCTTCTTCTTCAGGCTCAACGAATTCCGTTAACTATACGCCAGGAAGCGCTCGCTACATTGGTGGTCCGGGCATCACCAGCGCCCCTGCGCCCCCGATTGTGGTCGTCAGCCCAGACCCTTCCCCTCCTGAGACCATCGAACGGACATCATTGACGGGCGAGCCAGTTCCACCGCGCAACTCTACGCTCAGCAGACTTCGCTCAGGACCCAAGGATACGATTCCGGTAAAGCCGCCGCGTAAACAGCGTAGCAGCCGTTTCGTGATCACCGAAAAGGTTGAGATTGAGAAGTTGCCCCCTTTCATGGGTCCGTCGTGTGTTTGCGTTGTTGCGCGTAATTTACAAGAGCTAACCCTCTTGGCGCAGAAACTGCGCCTTCCGAGCGTTCACAGCTCTTCGTCAAGAAGCTTCACCAATGCGCGGTCCTTTTCGATTTTAATGACACCAACGCCGATTTGAAGGGGAAGCAGATCAAGACCCAGACGCTGCACGAGATGTTGGAGTACATCACAACACAACGCAATGTTATCACTGAAAACATATACCCCGAGGTGGTCAAGATGGTAAGTTCCTTCAACTTAACCACCGTCCATCGTGTCTCACGCAGTGCGCAAGTTCGCCACCAACCTCTTCCGTTCTATACCCCCTCCCGTAAATCCGACCGGTGATGCATATGATCCCGAAGAGGATGAACCCGTATTGGAGCTCGCCTGGCCACATCTCAAGATCGTTTACGAGTTCTTCCTGCGGTTTGTCGAAAGTCCGGATTTCAATACGAACATCGCCAAGCGGTACATCGATCAGCTCTTTGTGCTGAACCTCCTAGAACTCTTCGATTCGGAGGATCCGAGAGAACGTGATTTCCTCAAGACCACCCTTCACCGGATCTATGGAAAGTTCCTTAACCTTAGGGCTCCTATACGGCGGTCAATCAACAACGTTTTCTTTCACTTTATCTACGAAACTGAAAGGCACAACGGGATCGCCGAACTGCTGGAGATCTTGGGATCAATCATTAACGGTTTTGCCCTTCCCCTGAAGGAGGAACACAAGAGCTTCTTGATGCGGGTGCTGATCCCCCTTCACAAGGCGAAGACGTTGTCAATGTATCATCCACAACTTGCCTACTGTGTGGTGCAATTCCTGGAGAAAGACCCTTCGCTTGCAGAAGAAGTCGTCCTTGGTTTGCTGAAGTACTGGCCCAAGGTCAATTCGCCGAAAGAGGTTATGTTCCTCAGCGAGATGGAGGAGGTACTGGATGTTATCGACCCCAACGAATTCCGCAAGATTATGTGCCCACTTTTCCGCCAACTGGCCCGGTGTATCAACAGCCAGCACTTCCAGGTTGCAGAACGGGCACTTTACTATTGGAACAACGAGTATATCGTCAATCTCATGAGCGAGAACCTCTCGAGCATTTTGCCCATCGTTTTCCCCGCCCTCTTCACCAATTCGAAGCACCATTGGAACCGGTGGGTGCCCTCCTTATCTCGATCCATCAGGCTAATTTTCCCAAAGGACAATACACACTATGGTTTACAACGCCCTGAAACTTTTCATGGAGATCAACGCAGACTACTTTGCCGAAGCTATGGAACAGTACAAGCAAAGAAAGATCGAGTGAGTCCGGGCCATTGATGTCTTGTCGAGTTCTAAACCCTTTCTCTAGGGAACAACAACACGCAGTGCAGCGCTACGAACAATGGCAGAAACTCAGAGACACGGCGAAAGTAAACGCACATGGGAAGTTGCCGTCCTCGTTTGACGAGCAGGAGCCCCCACCTCCGCCACCCCCCATTGCCGAAGATGAAATCCTTGACTTGACGATGGACTTCAACGCAATTAGCATAGATCCAGAGGCAGAGTTAGACGAGAGTGGGGTAGAAAGGGTACCTATGGCCGACCCTGAGATGGACGTAAGTTGTTACGTTTGATTTTCCACTGTGACGGTCGATTGAGTAGCTTCTACAGCGACCGTTCCCCGAACAGGTAGGAGCTGAACAACCTGCCTCACCAAACGGTGCCCAGAACCTGCACGTTCGCAGAAGAAGCGCGTTACCAGGTATGGTTCCTATGACCTTTAAATACCTGTCTGACGGACGCCTACAGTGGATCCTAGCGTCTTGAAGGACCTTCAGGCACACAGAAGTCTAGATGACACTCCCATAATCCCGAAGCACTAAGTTGGCGTGCGTTCGCAGGCCGGGGGCCTTCGCTGGTACGACCCACCGGCTCTTTATCCTCGTTGCATCGCCCAGTCACTTTTTTTCGTCTTACGTGTGACCCGAGTCGTGCGTTTGTGCTCGTTGAGTTGTTTTTCGGTGACACCATTATTTTTACTCTGGTTTGCGTTCGTTATTTGATAGGAACCTTATTCACCATACATATATCTTTCTCTCGATTTCCCAAATATGTGATTGAAACGTCGAGACATGTTTTTTTGCCTCAGTACGACTATCTTGCATAGCTGTTTCAGCTATTCCGCTCGTTCTGGCAGTCATGGTGCACCAACCATCACCCCCTATCCTCCCGCGATCTAAGCGGAAGCTTCTCCGATCGAGCGTCTAAACACATGCTGGCTCATGTTTTGACCCCATCACGATGGCACCGCCATCAAACAGCAGAGGATCGCTTGGTACTCCTGCTGACCGGGCAGCATTTCTGGCTTTTACTGACGTACGACCCGGGCATGTGTCAACGGACGCGAGGACTTCGACGGGTCTTGGTTTCCGCCAACGCCGATCACTTGAATTACATTCCTCGGGCAGGCTCACACGGACGATGGCCCATCAGCTGGCTTGAAGATGGGCCCAAAACTGGTTACGGAACGACACTGGGCTGTGTGCTCTGAAAAACTGATGGGGCTCTAACACTGGTGGCTCCTTTCCTTTATAACTTACACTCGTTCACTCACCTGGGGTAAGCCTTGCGGTACCCACCGGGTAGAAACAATGCCTGCGGTTGCCCGCAACATCCGTGGAGACCGAAACTCCGGTCTGTCGGCGCCCATAGAGGCAGTAGTCTGCGTTGCTTCGGTAGCAGCGGCCTTGGCACTTGGTAGGTTTTTCATAATGCCGCCGAGAATGTAGTGGCTGACCTACGGTCTCCACCCGGGTCACTGACACTAGGTATACTTACATGGAGGTTTATTGTCTGGAGAAGGAATAAAGACGCCCCTCCCACCACCGCCGTCGACCTGCCTCAGAAGCCAGAACCAATTCACCTCGCTGACACGGAGAAGGACCGGGACTACGCCGATAAAATCCCTTCGCCTCCTCCCGCTTACAACCCCGGGCTGATGAAGAGCTCTCCCACTCCCAACAAGCCCACACTGGCTCTTAATTTGAACGTCACTGATTGCGACACGGGGGAGGCTCAACTAAGCCCACTTCGTTCTGTTTCTTTCAATCTCAGTTCAAAGACCCAGTCGTGGAGTTCTCGTGTGTCTTCGCGTGTGTCAACGGGTGCAAAGAAACTGTACGCGCATCTTCCTGGTTGACACTCGATGCGACGCAGACTTGAGCTAAAGCATTTATTCCTACAACAGCCCTAGGTTGATGACCGTGTCCACGGTTTACATTCCATCCTTGAGCGACGAGCTACCCATCAGGCTGGGAGAGACCCTTCGCATGATCGAAGAGTATGAGGACGAGTGGTGTCTCGTTCAGCGAGTTGGTCGAATGGGCGAGAGGGGAGTGATCCCCAGGTTCTGCTTGATTGAGCGACCGGAGATCATTCCACGCACAGGGAAGCGGGCCTCCAGTGGACCCTTCCAAACCTCCACGTTCCGCAAGTGACCTCGCATACGCCTTTTGTCCTGCGGCCCACCGCCCGACACGCCACGAACACCAACCTTAAAACCGACCACACCCTTCTAACACCCCCTTCAATTATATTCATTTATCGCACATACTACACCTTTCGCTCTTTTGCTAGTTAACGTGAGTCTGCACTATGGTCGGTCCGTGAGTGACACAGCTGACTATGGCGGAGTGGATTCCAGGGCTTTATTTATACGCCTTCAGGCCTTTGTCCCTCGCGTTCGTCCTGTGGGTGGAGGGATCCTCCCACCCGTGTGCTTGCTCCTCTCTGCGTGTTCAGTCATACAGTTTGTCCTGTATGCGTTGTTTATGTGTTTTCCTTTACGGAGACCAAAGATGTTGTTGTCGGACACTCCGGTCCATGATTAAGATAGGGCCACTATCGAATTAGATAGTTGTAAATTACCCCGAGCGATCACAGAATCTAAGAGGCCTCCTCGGTAGCCCATTGAGCTTTCCGGCGGTATTTGGCCTGGTCGCGCAACCACTGGAGCAAGAATCAGACACATTCTCTGGGGGTTCGGGTGTGCAACTGACCTGTCGATATTGATGCAGAGAACCAATCTTCTCCCCTAACCACGAAATAGTTGATACATTAAACATAAATTTGACTAAGATCAGGTCACACACCGTAGTAGTCTGGTACAGGGTTGTTGTAACTCTGAGCGCTTGGATTGACGCGGTTCTTGACGATACGTTTGTGGAATTCCTTGTCCTTTTCTTCGATCAAATGCATTGTTTTACGGTGGGAAATCCGCCAGAGCGAGGAGCCAACTATCGGCCCACAGAGATACCCAAAACCTGTGCGGAGGGTAATTTTTTAATAACCGGTCTAGAAGGCACATACGTGTTCACGTGCCTGTGATTCCGACGGTCGCGAGACCGAAAAACATCATGGGATCAAGACCCTACAAACTATCAGATTAAAGACGGATGGCTCGGAGGAACGGAATGGAATACCATGATGGACGTTGTGAAATCGACGGTCTGCATCGAGAAATATGCGACGGCTCCTTGGAGTCCGAGCAAAGCGGTCGGAACAGATGCAACCTAGAAGAGTACTCAATAAGGCGTCTTGTAGCAAAATGTTGTGATGCGTACTGTTTCCCATTTGTGACGTTGTCGTCGGATGGTGAGGTACTGACCCCAGTTCAAAGTCTTTGGCGTCGTTTCGGGTGTGGTCTTGGTGGAATTCCACCGGGTCGCAATGGCAACAATGCCGTTCTTTTGCCTTGCTGAGGCTCTAGGCAGCGGTCGCAAGGCCCCCTTCGCAGAGAGTATCGACGCCATCCCGTCAGCGGCGAGTGCAGGGGTTTGGGGGTTATACCGTGGAAGCGGCTCGTGAATCGGAAGGTTCGATACACGTGACGTATAACCTTCTTTCGATCCCAACTCCGATCCGTTCCCGCAACCCGACTCATCTGCTGCACCGGTACTAGGATGGGACCCCACCTAGAGCGGGATCCATTCGAGCTTTCCAACCTTTTACCCGCGGGCGTTCTGGCCCTAACGCTCTCCGGTCTTGACCAGGACCTCCCTCATGCTGTTTCCGGGGAGATGTGGCACGCATTCGACCAGGAAACAGCCCGCGCCCTCCGCCCCTTTTGCTCTCCGCAAGATACAAGTGTCCTGAAAAGCCTTTCCTTCTTGGTCGAGCATGAATTTTCACGTGTCACGTCGAAATTCTTGTCTCTTCACGCCATCCTTTTCCTACGCATATACCTTATACCCTACGATCTTCCGGGTGTCCAAGGACGGTTGATGAACCGCCAAGAACACATCCTTGGTCACTACAGACGATCTATGAGGGATATTCTACCCAAAATAATTAGCGAAGGCGATTACTGGAGAGGCGCTGACGTATTACCCCAAAACCCAAGCCTATTTCTCCCTCCATCATCGGTAGGTGTATCTATCGACCCTATTAAGCCTGTCGCGGTATCTAATCTCACTAAAGGACTCGAGGACCATGGCAGAGATATATGGCGAGCTCCCCTCCCCGGAGCTTGACGAATTGACGGACCAAGCTCGGGTAATTCTGGAGGGTGCACCTATATTTGGTCTCCGTTCCACCCTCCACCCCTATCAACGTACATCGGTGGCTGCAATGTTGTTGAAGGAATTCCCTTTGCAGTCCATCCCTGATCCTGCGTACATTCAGGTCAGGGGGGTTGGGCCGGACGGGGGGATATTTTATCTCCAACCGACCACGCTAGAAGTCCTGCGATACTCCCCTAGGACCTCTACAGTACGGGGGGGTATTTTGTGCGAGGAACTAGGTAAGGCCCAGCTATCGTTTCCACTTTCACTGGGTACTCATTCAGCTAGGTACCGGGAAAACTGTGATGACACTATCACTCATATTATCGACGGTCGACCAGCTCCCGACTCCCCCTGAATCCTTTGGGACTGCGATCCCCGTGTTAACCCCAATCGCGCTCAAACTCTTCCCCTCAGAACCGTACACCGAAGCTCGCAGGCTGACCGTACCAAGCAGACGAGGAGCCAAGGACGAGCACTTGGAGGTGCCGTCTCTTCTGGAGACAATGGTCCACTACGTCCGCATCAACTCAGAGAGTGTGGGCCTCCAACCTGCAGAAGAAGAACTTCGGGCTGCGAGATTGTGGGATCCAATTATGGCCAACACCCCCTTCTATTTCCATCAAGATGGCAAGGCCGCCAACCGAAAGAGGGCCCTTCGTGATAGAGCCCAGGCAGCTCCGGTTGTTACCTATCTATCACCTGCGACGCTCGTTCTCGTCCCACAGAACCTGCTCGGCCAATGGGAGAACGAGATCAATAAACACTGCACCGCGCAGATCCCACAGAGGGTATTGGTCATCCAGAAGGATGTCAAAATACCCTCGCCGAAACAACTCGCCTCGGACTACATCGTAAGAGCGTCTCATGCATCTCGCAGACTAGTAGACTAAAATCTGGGACAGATTGTATTGATGACGCAAGAACGTAGGTCAAATGTTACTGCACACTGCCGAACTGCTTTTGACATCGTATAGGGTTCACAAACGAGTTTCGGCGTTGGTCAACTGAACGCGCAACAGGGACATGTAAATGTCCTGATTTCGAGCGGATCCGAGTAACGAATTGCACATGCGATCTCGAAGTTTCAAATAATGCCCTGACCTCTGTTCGGTGGAAGCGCCTCGTCATAGACGAAGGGCATGTCTCTTCGTCTACAGACAGCGCACTCTCTACATTCCTGAACACGTTCAGCGTAGAACGGCGATGGATCGTGACCGGTACACCGACCACCAACCTTCTAGGACTTAGCTTTGGACAATCTAGCGAACAATCCGACGAGGAGGAGTTTGATTCTTCGACAGGTGAATCGAGCCC
>Ga0307515_10001378_pt1 | contig 55034 bp, 76 predicted proteins | sample 17_EM_MG_FD_194513 | JGI IMG/M metagenome (GOLD analysis project Ga0307515, IMG submission 194513) | Populus trichocarpa ectomycorrhiza microbial communities from riparian zone in the Pacific Northwest, United States - 17_EM | ecosystem: Host-associated > Plants > Roots > Unclassified | place...
GTACCTCGGACCCCGGCGATCCTCCTGAGGTCCGTGACCGGTCCTAATCCGGGGGTCCTCGGTCGTTATATGTCCCAAGAACGAACGTACGTCGAGGCCAAAGTACTGGATCACGGTGTCCTTCAGAACCAAGTTTCATTTGCGGCGCCGGGTTGGCGGACGCGTAGGACCCTTTCTTATGCAGCGGTCGACCCGAGGAGCCAAATAAAACACATTTTCCGGCCCTGCAGATTGCGTTGGACCGGGAAGTGGAACATCTATTGTCGTAACCGGACTTTTCCAGGATGGAAATGGAGTTGGCGGCGTTTGCGTTCCTTGAAGATCCAGACCCATCAACTGTCGTAAGCAAAAGGAACGAATGAAGAGGAATCACGAAGGATGAACGGCTGCGCTCATGTCCGTCTTCATATCATACAACCCGGTTCCCAGCGAGGAGCCATCCAAAAAAAAACCACGACAACCGAAACGTATGTAGAACATGGAGACGGAATAACGTACGTTCCAGTTCCGAGCACGGCCAAGATGTCAGGTCTGTCCCACTACACTGACAGCGCAACACCGTCCGGTTAGCGGCCAACCGGGTCTCACAGCTCATCCACAACGGGGCAGCGCTCCGCCCCCCGCTTTACATTTACGACACCCGTATCATCGCGAAAAGGACCCGTAGTGCCACGAAATATCGCATAATCAGGGGAGGGCGGAACCCACCCATTTCAAGATGTTAAACACGCCACATCAACGAAATATCTTCGCTGATCACGATCAACTGAGCATACAATTTGTATACATCGAAAGCATAGGGGAGGGGAAAGAAAAAAAGATGCGGTCAAAATAGTGTTCAACATGCCAAACTTCGCTTCGTAAACTTACCACATCGAGCGATCCCATCCGAAGTTTTGAAGTGAATGAGACGTTCTAAGAAACTAGCAATTTCACAATCCTTTGTCCAGCGCGGCGTCGCTCGTCCGATCCCTGTACCCAACGTGTAGGGTTTTAGATCTAAATATTTCAATCTGCAGGAGAGTAAGATGAGATGCCACGGGGGCCAATCACCCCACGATCGATCCACGATCAGGTTTTAAATGTTCCACGAATAGTCAACCGAAAGGTTTGTTTGCTGAAACCAGCAGCGCCATGACACCAGCCAGAGAGGTTTCGGAGCGGCACCACGTCACGTCCTGGGGTCCTAATGGAGAACGGTCTGTCGAAGGGCGTCCAACATCGTCCCCCGGAAGTTTTTGTTGAACTCATGCATGATTTCCTGTATCTGCTCATAGACAAAAGAATGAAGACCTGAGTTGCGCTAACCCACGACAGAAACCTGGAGCCGGTTGGCTGTCCAGAGAACCAGATCGGGGCCGCCTTCATTTTGAGCAACGAGATGGTGGATCGGCAGATCGGTCACCGACCCTATGGTTTGGCGCGCGTGGTCAATCAAGGGACCGAGGACCCGCACCTGGGACCAGCTGACGGTGGAATGAGGGGCCAACGGGACGCCAAAGTGACACGCCTGCAAGGTGGTCACTACAGCCATGTTGTCCAGCTGACGAGGCGATAATCCGATAGCTCGCAGCGCCTGTAAATGAAGGCCCAACTTGGAGGGCCCGTGGTCGGTGGAAATAGTCCTAAAATGGCAACGCCGTAGATCAGCCTGGTCGGTCCGATCCTGCGGACCGGTCGCGATCCGGTCCAGGGGTAAGTATTGAAACGGGTTCCGGTCGGAGTGGAGTAGGAAGCCGGACGTTCGGATGATCCTCGGCAATAACGTAGAGCACAGAGCAACAACCACCACGAAGTAACGAAGCAGGGGAAGACTTCCGTAAGTTGTTTCAAAGCTGCCCCAGGAGTCGAATGGGCGTGGAAGTAGATTGTGGGGGAAATAGGGGGAAATATCGTACAAGCGAGGGCACTATACATGGTCGAGAGACACAGGACAACGGGTTAGTTGGTTTCAATCACACCGTCGATGAGATAATAGACCCCATTGCTAGCCTGCACAAAACATCAACCAAAAGTTGGTGGACGATATCGGAAGGAGATCCGGACCTCTTTGGACCCTACAATGCGGATGTCCTTGTTCACCAGCACGTTGGACCACTCTGGAGCGTTCGGGTCACCCTCGACCACGTCAAATTTGACCGAAGTACCGCCCAGTAGGGTGGGGTAGGTCTGGGAGTTAAACTCGATCGGATAGGTCTGGTGTCCGAAAGGTTGAATGTCCGTGAGGTTTAAATACACCGCATGCGATTGACGTACAGGAATCATGTGAGCAGCGATCCATCGTTCGATATTCTTGTGCGACCTGGTGTACATATCCTCTTCCGTAAGGACAACACCTTCATGCACTCGCACCTTGTCTTGATGCCTTCAAAGTGTGTCAGCGGGATGGGGTTCGTTTCGGATTCAGGGGGGACTGTTCCCACGGTTTCTTAGCTAATTTCATTACAGCTTTGTTACTTGGGACCAAAACGGTGATCATGGAGGACTTGTCGTTGAGCTTGTTGCCGAGGCCAATTCCTCTAGCGTAGTCGTAGAAGATGGACGCCGAAGGCTCAATCGTAAGCAAATCGGCGAGGGTTTGCGTTGAGTGGGAGACAGCGGTCTGCACTTGGTCCATAGCTGTCTGTTCGTTGGCAAGAGCTGAGGGAAGCAACGGGAACAACAAGAATGCAGCTAATCGTGAACGCAGCATGTTGAATACCGATGCAAGAGGTTGAGGAGAAGTGGCGTCGATGTGGTCACGATCAAACGTTACTCGGGTAATCACGCGGTAACAGGGACCTGCAAGTCAAGCGATTTCTCTCCCACCAAGTCAGTCTTGAGGGTGTATAGCATGATCTCATTTGCGACGAAACAAAGTCAGAAGGATACACAACACTACGGTGCTCCCAGAAGCACCAAGTACCAAAGCGAGTAGACTATTTTAACTTCTTCTTTCTGTAAGGTGGTCAGGATCTGAGCCGAATGAACCACCGAATGCACGTACGGGCGGAGCTGCGATGAGTGTCCACAGGAGCGTTTCCTGCAATTGGTGGCACGAGGAGGGAGACGCGCGTAGCACTTGCGACAGATCTGTTTGTCACAATTGTATTTGGAGGCCAAGACCTTCAGCGAAGGCTCGATGATACCACCGCGAAGACTGAATAGACGGAAACAACGTCAATGGAGTCGTACTGTGGATTGTGGAGATGCTGACCGGAGCACCAAGTGAAGGGTGGACTCTTTCTGGATGTTGCTGGACGGAAATGTCAGTGTTGATTGGTAACAAACTTTCGTGCAACTCACTAATCCGAGAGAGTGCGTCCATCCTCCAACTGCTTTCCGGCAAAGATCAGACGTTGCTGATCAGGGGGGATACTATTTGGCAGGGGTGAGATTTCGGCCACAGAAATGGGCCTCGCTGTGAGGCAGTCACTGACCCTTCCTTGTCCTGAATCTTGGCCTTCACATTGTCGATGGTGTCGGAGGACTCGACCTCGAGGGTGATGGTCTTGCCCGTGAGGGTCTTTACGAAAATCTGCATCGTGAGGATACTCTATATCGGTTCGTGAAGATGGCAGGGCGGATGAGAAGACGTGGTGCTGTACAGGAGTTTAGGGCAGCGCTTCACGTGATAGACATGGAGTTGTTGAAATTTGGATCCGGACTTCGGGAATCAGATCTTCAGATCCCAGATTTTGCAACACTCCCCACCCTGGCATGCACGCCGATACATGTATACCTTTGTCTGAATCAGACGTACTAGGTTATGAACGTATTTGTTCCCGATGCCTTAGTACGGTTCTTCCTAATCCCGGATAAACACCCACTTATTGTGAATTTTGATCCGAGGCCCCTTTCTGCAAACCCCGCCATCCCTGATCAAAACGCCCTTCCTGATGACACACTGGCTCTCATCCCTGCTTCTTCACCACCTCTTTGCTGACTCTGTAGGCCAAAATGTCTGACTTTATACTCGTGGACCCCAAGGGCTGGGAGTATGATCTTCAGTCGGTCGGTAATCGCTCGTTGGACACCTGGAACCTTGCGTCCTTATCGCTTGTATACAGGTCTACTCAGCTTACATGTCGCACTTCCAATTACACAACGTCTTATGGTGCGCACCTTGCTAACAGAATTCGCACTGAGCTAGAGCTTTGCTATAGGTACGAAAAAACTTGGGGACATCTCTTCGAGACCCTCGACTTGTTTCTTGGTTGTTCATGGCCCGTCATCATTGTCACTGACACGTGGACCTCGAAAGCCCACATTGTTACGAAGTTGTCCCATATTCAGTCTTTCATCAAAATGATCAGGACGCGGTGGGTTCCGGAATATATCCCAAAGTATGGTCGTGTGGTTGATGTCATGCTAAGTTTTGGCGAGACGTTACCTCTTCTGGATAACTTCCTCAGAATAACTCCATATGAGACAAGCACCAGACCACTGCGAACCGTCTCGGATATGCTGACGTACCGCAAAGCACATTCTACCCTCTCTGGTGCCGCGCTGGTCTCTCTCAAGACGAGGATCAGGGCTGGAGAGCCGAAGTTCATTCAGCAACTCTGGAATAGCAGGGAAAGGACTTTCCTTGCGATTGACTTCGAGTGGTCTGAACGGAACACTTCCTCTTGCCTTGAGTGGGGCTATGCCGCCGTACGATGCAACCATCTGGATGTGTCAGTGGTTCGCAGCCTTCTCCCGCACGACGCAATATGGCTGATGCCTTTCTTATGGACAGTCTTGGCATTTGGCCCCCAGACCCAAGTGGAAACTATCGGTGGGTTAATCCGCGATTTTCGGGATTTTACTGGTGCCCTCACCAGGGTCCTACAGACGAGGACACTACGTCGTGCGAGAGTACACTGACGTCCAGAATAAACATTGTCCTACATTTCCCTGGGAGGTACGCAATCCATCTCTACATAGGTGGGTCAGTCGCTGACGTTTTTCGCCAGTACGCGGTAAGCAAAGTCTTTGCCGCATTCTACCAAGTGCTGAGCAAACATAGTTTGGTTCCACGCAAGTAATACCAAAGGTCAAGTTACCGATGATAATACAGGCTGTAATCAGGTACACCGGTCTGGCACTCGACAAGCCAGTTCCAGGATCTCACGTCCCCGCAGCAGTCTCAGCTCTCCCGATTCTGACACCAAGGCTAACGACCTGGTTATCGTCGCCCATGGCGCTCACGGTGATCTCAAGCGCATGGCTGAAATGGGCATAAGTCAGTTATTTTGGTCCCACCCCTTTTCCCAAAATCTGATACCAAAGTAGAACTTCCCTCGAATGTGCACGTAGTCGATACTGCATCCTTCGAGCGAGAGTTATTTTCGGGTGGCCATCGTGGGCCGATGGTCGACTCTTTTGGAAAACCACGAGCCCCGAAGACCACAATCTCCCTTCCCGCCGCTTTAGCCTCCCTGGGGGTTGATGCGCGTTGGACCTTCCATAACTCCGGAAATGACGCATTCTCTTGCCTTTTGGCTCTACAGATGCTGATCGACAGGGATAACACGAAGGTCCCGACCCCGGTGATACCTCACAGAAGAAGGAACACAGAAGTAAATACTCTCCGCACCCACAGTTGGAGCCCCGGAACAATGAACATCCCCACGCACAACTCGCTGCCGGTTGTCTCCGTATACGGGATCGGCGACGCCCCTCGCGGCACCGCAGGGAATTATCTCACACCAAATGAATTCGGATCTCTGCGTCGAACGCCCAGCCGACCGAATATGTTCTATGGGATCGGCGCGAACGATCGGAGCTCCTCGACGGGAGACTTGTTGGGTTCGATGCAGAACTTGCGAGCGACCTAATTTTCAGCCTTATACCTCTCCCACATTCAATATAACACGGACTCCTCATGTTTTCTCCTATTCTGACCATCGAGTTCTTTTTTTTGGACTTTTCGTTCTGTAGCCCCTATGTCGTATGTGATTTCTAATCTACAAGTCATCTAACCAGAGACTGCGTAGTTCTCGATGGACACGACAGCCTCTTGTGAGAATGTGACAGGCCCACCGTCAACCAGATCGATCGAAGCGATCGACACTCCGGCGAGACTTCCCTGAGCAACAAAAGAGACTTTTACGGGGAAGAAAGCACCAGCGTCGTCACCACCAACGGAAAACTCCAATGAACCGGATCGGTCGTCCGCATTGACCAGGGCGATTGACCAATCTAATGAATGCGAGGAGGGGTTGAGTGACCACTCGCCGTTGTGGGATGAAACTGTTGGGTACGAGCCAGCACTACAAGGGAAAAAGGGGGTCAACTTGAGTTCCGTGGCTAAAGTTGCCGTTTACTCACGGCAGTGGGATAGAAATGACAACGTCGTATAATGTCAGGGATCCGTTCTCGAGTTCGTACTCGATGTTAACTTCACATGTCCCATCATTCGATGGTGATGGCCAGCAATTGACTGCACGTATCGTGTCACCACACAATAAAAGGGAATTACACAGATGCAGAAGGGACATACTCGAGAGTGGAACGTAGGTTTCGTCTTTCCCTGAATACCTCCACTTGAGGACACCGAGCGGCTGGTTGACAGGGAATCCGCGACCAGGATCCTTAAGAGCAACGACACGCTCCTTCTGGGCTTGGAATTTTACAACGTTGGGATGTTGTTTGAACTGAACCTCAGCTCCAACATTAGACGGGGGAGGAGCCACCGAGAGACGGATGCGTGCGAGGGTATCATCCGACACATGAAGGTTCATGTCACCCTTAACTTCTAACGAATTGACACCACCTTCACGCATGAGATCCACCGAGACGGATTCCTTGATGGAAATGTGTACACTTCGGAGCGAAAATCAGAAATCGTCATGGGGAAAATGGAATGTATACTCACCTTTCCTGCGTGACGGTAGGGAGGCTGCTGGTATAGTCTTTTACTGGAGCGGCGGGTTCCGGGGCATGAATTGGCGAAGCGGGGACGGACTGTTCCTCCACGGCAAGCTCCCCTCCGAGAGCATCGAGAAGTTCGGCTTGTTTTGTCTTCTTGCTGCCGAGCTTCATGCCGCCACTCTTGAAAGCAGGGGCGCGGAGAGACGAGGGTTGGGGGGAGACCGTCCGCTGAGGGGTGGGAGCCTCGAATCGCTGGGGTACCGGGGCATAACCAGTCGAACCGCCGCCCAGGTAATTTCCTCCTCCACCTCCCATTCCCGAAGCTGCGCGCCGTTGCTGTTCGCGCCGTTGCATCTCGAGCTGCTTGGCCCTCCTCTTGAGCTCTTCCTTGGCCTCGGCTTCTTTGTTCTGCGATATAATGCCGACTTAGTCCTTGGTGTGGCTGCGCAGAACGTAGGGATACTCACCCTGGCGATGATCTCTTGAATCTTCTCCTCGTGACTCTCCATCTCCAGTACGCTGCGCACCTGGGCCAGCGACACTTGCTCTCGGTAGCCCAAGCTGACGATCTCGTCAAATGCACCGAGCAGATCGAAAGCGTTTTTGAGGATTTCGCGTTCCTCTGCATTCCTGCACATGTCAGACACGACGCGGGCGATCAAATGCAGCGTCTCAATGTCTTGAAGGATATTAGAGGCCTTGTTCGTGATCAAGAGGATGTAAAGTTCCTCCAACGGTTGATATACGTATCGAACTTCGGCGGTTTCGACAGACGTGTGTTGGGTGTTTGTCGGGATGAGTTTTGGGAAGGAGGTCAGGAGGGATTCAATCCTGGCTCGCGACATGTCTCGGAATTGGCGAGAAATCACGACTGTAGATGTGTGGATCAGCATTGGAATCGTCCGTGGTCGATTAGATTCCGAGGGTATGGTGTTACCTTTTCCGCCTTTCGTGCATATCGAGGCGGCGAGAACAACCTGGGCGTGTATCCGGGTTATTATTGCGGAGATGCAGAGGGGGTTGCATGCACACCATTGTTGGTTCTGGACGTTAGACAGCACCAGTCGTGTCTAAAGCCTGTGAGTAAAGTGAGATGAAACACGTGGCGATATCCGTCCGCCAAAATGTCGATCACCGACTCAGCACGCGACGATTATCCTGGAACATCGATGTCTGCGTGGGTTGCTGCTGGCAGTGCCGGGGTGTTCTCGTAATGTTCAGGGCTGAACTTTACTTCGCCAACCCTAGTGTCCATATGCTTCTGGATCCTCGACGTCTCAAATATTTTCCCGCACAGTGTGTGCGATTACCTCACTTGTTCTGTTGCCTCTCCTCTACTCCTGGAGTCTGAATACCCATCAATCAGCTCACGTACTACCCGCAGTCGTGATGATATCCGCGGGTACCGCGTCGCCGTTTTTTCACCACCGCCTTACTGAATGAACAACCAATATACATCGAGATGATGCCTGAACCGATTTCCCGGGTGTTGGCAACCTCAAAAGATCCCTATATCTGGGGATCGTCCTTCAACCTCGCTTACTGCTCGAAAAAGCTAGTAGTCGCGCGAGGTACGCGATGAAATGGCGAGTGCATACATATATGATGCGCCCGGCCACCTGGACCCAGTACTCAATGACCGCCCTTCGACTTATGAACATCAAGGGGGATACAGTTCGACCCCTCGCAACCAGCTCTGGCTTCGGTGAAATGTGCACGCTTGTATGCAACCCAGCCCAGACCTTCTGTTGGCTCGTTTCTTGTATAGATATGCGTATCTGATCCTTTGCCTTTTTCCCCATCTTCAACTTTTGGGACTCCCATTGCCTCGGCAAGTCCCTGGTAGATGGTGGTATCTATCTGGTCTGGCATTCAGTCTCTCACGTTGATTTCATCTCCTACGTTTGACAGCACCTCGTTTCGAGCTCTGAAGCCACGCTCGATGTGCGGTTTGTATTGTTATCAATCCATCGACATCCAAGTTTACCCGGCTTATCTTCACCTCACCTTTCACGTGCGTCGGTAGTTCGAAAACTTTCCCTGTTCTTCGTGGTAAAGCCAAGGGACGAATCGTGAGCTTGGAAATTAGATGATGCGTTTCATCGCAAAGCAAAAAAGACAAAACAATATAATCTATGATAAGTCATCGTGGGTTGCGGTTGTAATCGCCGTCTCTCGGCACGTGTGATATCGCGCTATCGTGAGGTATGCATTGGATGAATTGTGATATGGTGTAAGGCGTTTGAAGGTCGTTCTGCGGTGTACCTGGGTGAGTATAGATAAGTTACGTCGTCGGAGAATAGTCCACTCACAGGGCGTGAACTGGATGGTGTTACAATGGTAAAACTGTTACTATGCTGATGGTTTCTGTATTTTTACGCGTGGTGACTTGCATGCATTGAAGCTTGTGTGATGGTAGTTGGTCGTCGAGTCCCGCTCGACCGCCGAGGCTGTGGAACAGGAAGAGGGCAATTGTAAGGGGGGCCATAGGGTTGGGTTCGTGCGGGTGGTGGTGGGGGGGACGCCGTTCGTGACCTTTTGGTAAAACTGCTGAAGAGGGTCCGCCGAGGAGAACTCTGGTGCGGAGATGGAGGAGCAAACACCGGAGAGCCTGATGTCTGTGGGGGAACATCCATGGACGCGGGCCTTTTTGAGATATTCGCTGCGTTGCGGAAGGAAGACGGCGGCAGCCTGGGTGACGTGGGTGCGCTTGATGGAACTGAAGAGGGCTGTTAGGCGAAGAAGGAGTGAACCTAGGACAAGAACCCACGTTCGGTCACCGCGTTGACACTGTATGCCCTCCGTCCTTTCATATTTAGTCTACTGATCAGCGATGGCTTCCTGGGACGTGATTCGACAGGAGGTGTAGGAGATCGGTCGATGGATGGGCACACCGGGAGGATTTCGCCAATCTGAGGAGTCGGAGAGGGGGCAGATGAAGTAGAGCTGCGACGAAACTTGAAAGGGTTTCTCGCTTTGGTTGGGAAGTTGGCAGTTATTGGATGCCTCTTAACCTGGATTTGTTCAGGCGTTTGTGGGTCCAACAACAACGGAGGAAGGTTTTTCAACGGGGGGAGATCGCCTAGATCCGACAGTGGTGATGAACACAATGTTGAATCACCTGAGGAAAACGAGGCGATTGTGCAAGTCATGTTTTCAGTCGAAGGCGGGAGGGGTTGCGGCATATCACCTGTCCCGGTGTTAAGAGAGAAGGACACGTGTCGCTCCATATTTTCACGGGAAAGTGGGCGCATTGGTATTGGTTTGGGACGTGAGGGACGGCGGGAATTCCGCTCAGGCACATTTGCGGGCGGGAGTGGGGTTTTTCCAGGCGAAAAGAAGGGGAGCCACCGGATGCACTGGGCAACGGTTGTCGCAAGGATGCTCTACAAGACATTCCTGAGCATACGCCACCGATATCGATGAGCAGTGTGCCACGTACCAGAAGGTATCCAGTGGTCCCAGCGAGCCAGGCAACGAGGAATACAGTGTTGGAAGCCACTGTCTTTGGGGTAGCCTCGCGCATTCTGATCGGCTCGGAGTGCACCGCTCCTTGTTTCATTGCCATAATTCACGGAACAGACGGAGCCTATATGGGCCAGCCAGTGGGCGGGAGGAACAGGGACGGGACCACGGCAGAAGTAAAGGGAGCTGGGACCACTGTCGGTGCACTAACAGGGGACTCAAGCGGAGGATGAGGTGTGGGCGAGAAACATTTATGGCAGGGACGGACAGAGAGAGCACGCAGAAAGAAAACCCTGTCTGACGATAATCCGTTCCAGCCATCGAACCACTCTTGGCCGTCAGAGAGAATTGAATGTGCCGCTGGTCAGTCACGTGCTCCCCTTAGACTCTGCGTTTGATGCCACCTCGGAAGGGAATCGTAAAGTCTGGGAATGCAGGAAATTCGTCGAAAAATAACCAGCCACCGCCAACCGAGGACCCTAATCCAGAGAAATCCCTGTTTCCGCCAGGATCGAAGTGGCCATTGAGCTTGTTGCACGAGAGGTGATTTGATTGTTTTTTGATCCTCGTTCTCGGTCGACCCCCTGGACTACGCATAGTCCCGTTTATAGCTGACATTCATTCCCCAGATGTCGTAAGAATGGCTGGGAGAAACCAACTGTCGACGCCCGCAAGATCGCCCACCAGTTCGGTTTTGTAGTCACCTTGCGCTATGTCAACCCCAAGACCTCTCAAACCGAGTCAGTTCGCCTTGAACCCCATCCGCCTTACATTCGTCCAACCGCTATCGAGGCCCGGCATTGGGGTGCTACTTACGCTCTCTACCGTGTTAGTTTTCCGCATGCTGTTTCCCACCTGATCGTCCAACTTGCTGTCGTCTCTAGTTTTGCAATGGCATTCAGTTGAACCGTGTTCTTCCCCCTGGCCCTCGTGAATACTGGAGCGAACTCGCAGCCGAGCACAAAGCTGCTCCATCCCATCAATCATGGATGTACGAATCGGATCCTTTCGCGGCTTACAGGGCAGTGAAGCAGAGGCAGGAAGAGGCTGCCAAGCATAAAGCCACTTCGGAACCCGGCACTTCGAAATCCGCCGCTCACCCTCAAGTGTCCAAAGAATTTATTAATGCCCCGGAAGTAAAGATGGCGACATCTCTGCGGGATACCGTGGAAGAAGCTATTCGGAAGGTTCACTGGTTCACACTTTCCCGAACTGGTTCTGATAAATCCCCCAGACACTAGCGCTGCATACTGAGGAGGTGGCATCAACCACGAGCCTCGACGAATCTACCACCAAAGCATTGGTGAAACAGCTCCAGATTCTGGGTTTCAAACCGGACCAATCTCAGAAAGCCGTGGCCTTCATCTCGGAACCCTCGTCATTTACAACGAATTTCGCAGCAACACTAACGCCCCTAGAAGCCAGTATTGAATATCTCCTACTTCACACACCGGAAGTGGACCTCCCGGAGAGGTTTATGCCCGCCAATAACTCCTCAAATTCTTTCATCACCGACGCTCGCTCCGGTACCGACAATCTTAGAAGGAGGTGGTTCGAGGAGTCGATGGTCAAAGAGGGCGGATGGCCACTATACATTGTTGAGGAAGAACTAACGACGGCACCGTCTGGCGTGGACCATCCTGAAACCTTGGTGTCCGAGCTTGGAAAGCGCCTGTTGGGTAAAACCGAACCTTTACAAGAGGAGGCCCCTACTCTGGGAGACGTCGACCCTATGGAAGTCGATGCGTATGGCGGCACGATATCTCCCGGACGCATAGCTATTCCGCTTCCTATTTCACCGTTCACGTTGCACATATTTACTCCGGATGATACCTCCGTCCTCGTTTCTCCTCCGGCCATCCACATCTCCTCTCCATCCGTACCTGCATACGTTCGCCTGCATATTCTTTCCTCCATCTTACAAGCAGCAGATGAGGGGCGATTAGCCGAAGATGGAGAGTCCTTTGTTGGCGCATGTCTTCGAATCATTGAGGAAGAATGGGTCGATATCGAAGATAACGGTCCACCTGACATTTCCCAGGTCTTGAAGCACATAACGCCCAATAAACCTCAGGACACTGACGAGGAAAATCCTGGCGAGGTTTCTCTTGTCAAATTCGGTAAAAGGGGCCAACGCTCGCACAGGACAGATGGTCGTACAGACGAACAAGTCAGAACGGACTTTCAGAGGCTCTGTGCAAGTGAGCGTTATCAAGCGATGTTCGCCGCGAGGAAGCGGCTGCCTGCTTTTTCTGCACGAGGGGTCTTTCTGAGTGCGCTGGAGAAAAGCAGAGTTGTCATCGTAGTTGGAGAGACAGGTAATCTTTCCTTACGATCCACGACTAAAATATTTAATGAAATCGGTAGGATCTGGAAAGACCACTCAACGTAGGTGTTGCTATTCCAGGACTGGAGTCCGTGACCTGAGAACTTGGACAGTTCCTCAATTCATCCTCGATTCCCTAATCGCTAGTGGACGGGGGTCTTCCGCGTCTATCCTGGTCACCCAACCTCGTCGATTATCAGCCATCGCAGTTGCTGCTCGCGTATCTGACGAACGATTGTCTGATGGATCTGTGGGATACGCCATTCGGGGAGAGAGTGAAATGACCAGCAGAACTAAGCTTCTTTTCTGTACAACAGGTGTAGTCTTGCGCAGACTCAGCTCTGGCGACAAATTGGGCGGTGTCACACATGTTGTTGTGGATGAGGTGGGTTCTGAGAACTCTCTCATACTCTCACAGTTCACAAATCCTTTCCACTAGGTCCACGAGAGATCAATGGACAGTGATTTCTTACTACTGGAATTGAAGGATCTCCTGCGCAGGACAAGAAACCTGAAAGTTGTCCTGATGTCTGCCACAATCAACCAGGAGGCCTTCGTCAAGTACTTTGATGGAGCACCGTTGATTAGTATCCCTGGTCGTACATTCCCCGTGGAAGACATGTAAGGGTTTCCTCTGTTTATATGAGTATGAATGAGATCTGATCGGAAGCAGCTATCTCGAAGACATCGTCCCTAAGATAGGCTACAATCCTCGCGGCGGCAGAACGCAGGCCGGGGATCAGTTCAAGCAACAGCAGGAGGACCTCCAGTCACAGGGACTTTCCGAAGCGGACATACAGGCCGTCCATAAAGTCACCAAAGCAAACCGCATCGACTACGAAGTACAGCCAGTGTCCCAGTAATCCATACTGATGAAACTGACCATTTATAGCTTATAGCCGCACTGGCAAACCATATCTTGAACGAGAAACCCAAGGGAGGCATTTTGGTCTTCCTTCCTGGTGTGCAAGAAATCAAACAATGCATGCAAGCCATTGGAATGGTCATAACCAACAAGGCGGACATCCTTCCATTACATGCAAACCTTTCCAGTGATGAACAACGAAAGGTGTTCCGCGCGAATCCATCAAAATGGAAAATCGTCTGTTCAACCAATGTAGCAGAGGTGCGTGAAAGCCGTTGTCATTCCCTCGTTACAACTCACCCGCATCGCAGACATCAATTACGATCGATGATGTCGTATATATCATCGACTCAGGGAGGATGAAGGAAGTTCAGTACAATCCCGAGACCCAACTGTCAAACCTTGTAGAGGGTTGGGTCTCCAAAGCTGCTGGTCGGCAGAGGAGGGGACGGGCTGGTCGAACCCAGCCTGGAATATGCTACAAGACGTACACCAGGAAACAGGAGAGGGACATGCCGAACTTCTCCGTCCCTGAAATCTTGCGTGTCTCTTTGAACAACGTTTGTTTGTCCGTAAAGGCTGCAAGAGAAGACGAGGATATCCAGGTATTTAACTGCCTTCTCCGGCTGGTATTCTTGCTGATGGGGACGCTAGGAATTCTTAGGGAGAGCGATCGATCCCCCCAAAGTCGCTGCTCTTTCCAGCTCGTGGAGCTTCCTGAAGGAAATTGGTGCCATCAACGAAGATGATACAATCACAGCGTTGGGACGTGCAATGGTGGGCTCGGTCTGTTCCTCGTACCGTACCATACTGGCTGACATCTCCCAAGGCAACGCTACCGGTGGATGTAAAACTCGCTAAGGTTGGTCCGATCTACACGAGTTTCGACAAGGCACTGAGGTATAGCCCCGTAGATGATGATTCTGGGGGCCATATTCCGTTGTCTGGAACCTACGCTCACAGCGGCGGCTTGTCTCTCATCCAAGCCACTCTTCCTGAACCCGATGGGTAAGCGTGATGAAGCTACTGCGTGGGAGGGGTTTCTGGAATGGGTTGTCCGCGTTTTGATAAATCCTTCTTCTTTAGCCGTAGAGCGAAATTCGCGACTGCTGGGAGCGATCTGCTGACAGACATCAGGGCATTCGACGCTTGTGCGAAAATACGTTCAGGAGGAGGGTCTAACTCTGCCCTCAATACGTTCTGTGAGGAGGTCTGACCATACGTTTACTCCATCAAACTTCTCCTTTACTGATCGCATACGAGTAGAATTTTATCTCTGCGTCAACAGTGCGAGATGTTGCGACGTTGCGACAAGATTTGTTTTTCAACCTGGCCGAGACTGGATTCGTCGACTCGTCTGCTGGGATTTTGAACCCAGCTTTGAACGTCAACAAGGACAACACAAATTTAGTAAAGTCTGTGATCCTCGGTGGTCTTTGGCCACAGGTGGCAGAAGTGCGGTTACCGAAATCTGCGATAAAGTTCGACCAGGTTGCCGCAGGGACGGTGCAGAGGGAGAACTCAGCTGCAGAGTTCAGGGTTTACGATTCAAACCAGGAACGGGTCTTTATCCATCCCACATCTGTCCTCTTTAGTGAAGCGGCGTGGAAGTCTCCATTCGTATGCTACTTTACGAAGCATGCGACGAAGAAAACGTATTTGAGGGATTGCACACAGGTGAGGGCACGCTTTCTGTCACTGTTAGTATGCCCGTTAGTAACACAGGGAAGGTCCCCGTTTATGCCGTTTTGCTCCTTGGTGGCACAATCTCCGTCAACCATATTGGTGGAGGGATGACTGTCGGTAGGGTAATCAAACTGCGCGCATTACCTCGGATTGGTGTTCTCGCAACTCAGTTAAGGTAAATCGGTTCTCTACTGACCAGAATTCGGCCCGTTTACTCACCATGTATCCAGAAAGCTGCTCGATAGAGAATTGCTCGATCATTTGACCCAGAGTTCTTTCGTTCCTCAAAACTCTCATGTGATTAGGGCTATGATAGACTTAATTACTGGGGATGGGTTAACTAGTTAGGTAGACTGCGTAGCTCACTACATCCTGACCATGTCAATGCGAGGAGTTTCGTTCGTGAGAAATCAAGTCGTGATGCATGATGACTAAGCGAGGACACACATCTTTGGACACGCTCTTCTTTCGCGAACCACGGACCCTTCACCCTCCCTTCGTCCGTGAAGATGACCGATGACTTAACCCAGCTCGAGTTCCTCTCGCTTGTCGCCAAAATTACCCAAGAGGTTGTAAACCACACCGGAATTAATGACAAGACCTTGGCCGAATTCGTCATTGCTCTCCACGATGAATCCAAAACGCTCCCCGACTTCAAGGCAAATCTTTCCAGCGTTGGTGCCGACTTCCCCGACTCATTTGTGGAGACTGTAGATCGTCTTATCCTCACGATGCACCCCAAACACAAGAAACGACAACCAATGGGAGACGATTCAAATGGTCAGAAGAATGGACATGTAGAGGGAGAGTTGGATGAGCAGGATAAGAAGAGGCGGTTGTTCCCCGGGCTTGCCCTTGCCGATAAACCTGCGCCGTCTGCCGTGGAGAAGGATGCTGTGATGAAGGAGGTCGATGACATGATGGCTCAATTCGAGTCGGCGTCGAAGAAGACCAAATCGCGCCCTTCGGACGACCAACCCTCACCGAAACGTCAAAGGCGTGACCGTTCGTTATCTCCCCGTCGCCGCAGCCCAAGTCCCCGCGGGCGTTCCTACGACCGTGGTCACAGACGCGATGGGCGCCACGCCGCCGCCGTAGACGAACGGCCGGTACTCTACAAGATTTACACCGGTCGTGTGTCCTCGGTCAGAGATTTTGGCGCGTTCGTAACCCTCGAGGGCATTGCAGGACGTATTGAAGGTATGGTCCACGTCTCCAACATTCAGGTCGGCACACGGGCGAACTCAGCCGCTGACCTTCTCAGTCGCAATCAGACAGTGAAGGTCAAGGTTATGAGTGTGGCCGGAACTAGGATTGGACTGTCCATGAAGGATGTGGACCAAATCACCGGACGAGATCTTACTCCCCACCTTCGGATTAAGTCCGAGGCCGAGATGGAGGCCGAGCGACAGGAGGCTGCTCGTGCTTCGCTGTCCGGTTCGAACGCTGTCCCACTTCGAGGCAAGACCGACGAACCGAAGCGCTCAGCTAAACGACTGACGTCCCCGGAACGGTGGGAGATCAAGCAACTAATTTCCTCCGGAATCGTCCCGGCTTCGGAGTATCCTGAACTCGACGAGGATTTCAACAGCCCCGCTGCACGCGCTGAAGTGGAAGAGGAGCTGGATGTTGAAGTTCGAGAGGAGGAGCCGCCGTTTTTGGCAGGGCAGACGAAGAAGACGCTGGACCTGAGTCCAGTGAAGATCGTGAAGGCACCCGACGGTTCCCTTAATCGTGCTGCGCTCTCTGGGGCCGCTCTTGCCAAGGAGAGGAAGGAGATGAGACAACAGGAAGCCAATGAGGCCGCGGACTCGGAAGCTCGCGACTTTAGCACTCCTTGGTTGGACCCGATGTCGTCGCAGCAGGACAAGGTTTTTGCGCAGGACTTGAGGAGTAACCTTCGCCGCGGTCAAAACGATGCACCTAAGTGGAAGGAAGCGACCTTCAGCAAAGCCACGACGTTCGGAGAGATCACGAATCTCAGTATTCAAGAACAACGGAAAAGCCTGCCGATTTATAAGCTCAGGGATCCTTTGTTGGAGGCTATTAGAGAGGTGCGTACTCTATGTACTTCGGTTTGCTGAGCACTTGACCGATGAGCCTTATAGCATCAAGTCCTTATCGTCGTCGGAGACACGGGATCCGGGAAGACCACACAGATCGTCCAGTACCTCGCAGAAGCGGGTTTTTCTGAGAACGGGAAGATTGGTTGTACCCAACCTCGTCGTGTTGCCGCAATGTCTGTCGCAAAGCGAGTGGCAGAAGAAGTGGGTTGTCGGTTGGGCCAGGAGGTCGGGTATACGATCCGTTTCGAGGATTGCACAAGCCCTGAGACCAAGATCAAGTTTATGACGGACGGTATGCTGCAACGAGAATGTGTCATTGATCCGGATGTTACTGGGTACTCCGTCGTCATGCTTGATGAAGCTCACGAGCGCACCATTGCCACGGATGTTTTGTTTGGTCTCCTTAAGAGTGGGTGTTGTCTCGTCTCGACTTACCTATCATTGCTAACGATTCATTAGAGGCTGTAAAACGCAGGCCAGATCTTAAATTGATTGTGACCTCGGCAACGCTCGATGCCGAAAAGTTCTCGAAGTATTTCTTCGGATGTCCTATCTTCTCGATCCCGGGTCGGGCGTACCCCGTCGAATACCTTTACACGAAGGAACCGGAAACCGATTATCTGGACGCTGCTCTCATCACTGTCATGCAGATCCACCTGTCAGAACCTCCGGGCGATGTCCTTCTTTTCCTGACAGGTCAGGAAGAAATCGACACGGCTTGCGAAATCCTGTACGAACGTATGAAGGCACTGGGCCCGAAGGTCCCGGAACTCGCCATCCTCCCCATTTATTCCGCCCTACCATCCGAAGTCCAATCTCGTGTATTTGAACCCACCCCTCCTGGAGCCCGAAAGGTCGTTGTCGCAACCAACGTGGCGGAGACGAGCTTAACCATCCCCGGTATCTATTACGTCATCGACCCCGGTTTCTCGAAGCAAAATGCCTACGACCCTAGGCTTGGGATGGACTCACTTGTCGTGATGCCTATTTCCCAGGCCCAGGCACGCCAACGAGCAGGCCGTGCCGGAAGAACGGGTCCGGGGAAGTGCTACCGTCTCTACACCGAGGCCGCCTACCGAAACGAGATGCTCCCCACCTCCATCCCCGATATCCAACGAACAAACCTTGCACATACAATCCTGTTACTGAAGGCCATGGGTGTCAACGACCTCCTCAGCTTCGATTTCATGGACCCCCCACCGGCTCAGACAATGTTAACTGCCCTAGAGTCGTTGTATGCGTTGTCTGCTCTCGACGACGAGGGTCTTTTGACCAGGCTGGGACGTAAGATGGCGGATTTCCCACTGGAACCAACGCTCGCGAAGATGCTGATCGCTTCGGTTGAGCTTGGATGTTCAGAGGAAATCTTGTCTATCGTTGCTATGCTCTCGATCCCTACGGTTTTCTATCGACCGAAAGAGAAGCAGGGACAAGCAGATGCCAAGAAGGCTAAATTCAACCAACCAGAGGGGGACCATTTAACATTGTTGACCGTATACAACGGGTGGAAAGCCAGCAGTTACTCCAACCCGTGGTGTTTCGAGAACTTCATCCAGGCTAGGAGTGTACGGAGAGCCGAGGATGTGCGGAAGCAGTTGTTAGGTATCATGGACAGGTAAGCATTTGCAGCGTTCACTGTGGATGGTTCGTTTATTTTCCTCAGGTACAAACACGATATCGTCTCGGCCGGTCGGGATTACAACCTTGTTCGAAGAGCGATTTGCTCTGGATTCTTCCGACATGCCGCTAAAAAGGACCCGCAAGAGGGGTACAAGACTCTGGTTGAGGGAACACCCGTCTACATCCATCCGTCTTCCGCGCTGTTCAACAGGGCACCCGAATGGCTAGTGTACCACGAGCTGATCCTGACGACGCGAGAGTACTGCCATAATGTGACGGCAGTGGAACCTAAATGGCTGGTTGAAGTTGCCCCGCAGTTCTTCAAGGTTGCGGACTCGAGCAAGATCAGCAAGCGTAAAAAACAGGAAAAGATCGAGCCCCTGTTCAACAAGGCAAGTCCCCCTTGTTCCCTTGCGATTCTGGCTGTGCTGACTTAGCGTTTTAGTACGAGAAACCGGATGAATGGCGTCTCTCCAAGATCAAGCGCAGTGCAAGGTCCAGCCAAACGTTTGGTTGATTATCTACTGCATTGCTGTATATTATTATTAGGTAGTAGATCTCATGACATCGTTATAATTGGATCTTTTAGCCAACAAACCGGAGAGCGTCAGCGCTGATGTAGTACTTGGCCACTTCGCCCGTTTTCGCTGGAACAGCTGAGGAATCGGGAACAAGAACGAAAGTTTGTGAGAAGACTCTCGGTTGGCCGTCGATGTTCTTCGATTTTGTATTGTTATTTGGAGGGACCGTTGGGTTGGCCGGGGTGCCGTGGGTCACTGTACCAGAAACAGTGACAAGGAGGTTCGGGGGTTGGCTCCCTGTCATGGTTTGGTCAGCACACGACAGGTAAACAACGAGTCAGGGAAGAACCAACCTGGAATAGGATGGCAGTCGAAACACTGTACTTCATGCTTCGTTATAGGGGTATCGTTCAACAAGTCTCGAACGCCGTCTGCACCTGCGAATGGGTTGCCATTCCAAGTGATCGCAGACGAAGGGCGGTAGAATTTTGGCAGGTCTATGGTCCTCGTTGGCGAGTCGTACGTGGAGTAATACAGACGAGTGAACTGGTCTGCAGCGCGGGTCGCGATTTCGATGCTGAGGGGATGTCAGGGGCTGAGTGTGAAGGAAACGAAACTGATTCGTACTCATCTCGAGTGAGGGTGCTCATCCTCTTCGAATCCCGTGGCCCAGATTCTGAGACTAAGACTTATCTGTTCCAACGCGTCGGGTACGTCATAGCCAAACGGCGAAGAGATTACCCACGAACACTCACGGCTACACTTCGGGGGTGAAAGTGGCTGGTGAGTTTGAGTGACTGATCGGCAGGCACGTGCACGTCATTCCACTCCTTACCTCCGCAATTCCACGCTTTGTAGGACGCCTGGCGGAATCGTCGGGCCCAGTTCTCTATCTTAATGTGGGAACGGACCCTACGAGATCTCATTCGCGGTCTGCGGGCGAACAAGAACGATGAATCCATGTTCATCAATAAGGCCGTGGATGAAATCCGAGAAGAGATCAAGAGCAAGGACATGGAACTAAAAGCGGGAGCCCTTATGAAACTCACCTACGTGAGCGTTACGTTTTGGAGAGAGACCTGATATCCTATTAAACTTATTCTAGCTTGATATGCTTGGTCACGATATGAGCTGGGCCTCGTTCCACGTTGTTGAAGTCATGTCTTCACCCAAGTTCCATCTCAAGTCTGTCGGCTACCTAGCGGCATCCCAGTCATTCTCGAAGGATACGGACGTACTTATGTTGACTACCAACTTGTTGAAAAAGGTTCGCCACTCCACCTGAATCCAGCTCTTTCTATAGCTCAATTCTACAGGACTTAAGCGGCACACCTCTCGACATCTCGGTGACTCTGAACGGCCTTTCGCAATTTATAACCTCAGATTTGGCCCGAGACCTGCATCCTGAAATTATTGCGATGCTTAATCATTCGCGACCCGTCATCCGGAAACGTGCCGTGGTTGCTTTGTACAAGATAGTTTCATGCTATCCAGATGTGGTCTCCGTCGCTTTACCGCGCCTAGCGGAGAAGCTGAATGACCCTGATCAAGGCACGCGATACCACCCGGCCTTTACCGACCAACTGACTGTTGACTAGGCGTTGTATCCGCAACTGTGAATGTCATCTGCGAACTTGTTCGCCAGAGCCCTACCGACTACCTCGTATTGGCCCCTCAGCTATTCCACCTGCTCACCTCTTCTTCTAACAACTGGCTGCTGATCAAAGTTATCAAACTCGTACGTTCGCATGGTTTCGCCTGTGGTTCGTCGTTTCTGAGCGACCCATAGTTCGGTGCCTTGACCCCGCATGAACCGCGCCTGGTCCACAAACTCCAGAAACCGATTAAGGACCTCATTGGCACAACACCTGCGATCTCTTTACTTTATGAATGCGTTCATACATGCATAGTGGGAGGGATGTTGCAACCCCACTCTGGCGACGCCCTTGCAAGGACTTGCGTCACCAAACTGGCCACCTTCCTGCAGGACCCCGACCAGAACCGTAAGTTTACCGTGGAACAACTACACGATTCGCCTGATAATCGTTACCAGTGAAATATATTGCGCTCCTTGCAATGGTTAAGATCGTCCCTAGCCATCCGCACCTCGTCGGGGAGTACCAGAGGGTTATCTTGTCAAGCATTGATGACCAAGATATGAGTATCCGGATGAGAGCTTTAGATCTTGTCTCAGCCATGGTATCCCACATCACCGTATTCCCCTCATGGTCTCGGGGCTAACTTTGCATCCCTAGGTCGACGAGGATAACCTGCAATCCATCACCCAGCAGCTCCTGTCGCACCTGGCCAGACCAGACTCAGTGGCAGCAGTTCCTACAGCAGTGCATTCATTGTCGCAACACGCGCAGTCGCCTTACGGTTTACAAACTTCAAGCGTGCTCACCGGAACCCATGCATACCGGCTGACGCTCGCTCAAACGATACTCTCGATGTGTTCGCGAGATACCTATGCAAACGTGACCGACTTTGAGTGGTATCTTTCGGTACTGGTCGACCTTGCGTACGTTGCCTCCGTCGATGTTGGGCTTCAGATCAGGGATCAGCTTGTAGACATTGTTGGCCGTGTAAAGGCCGCACGGAGGTATGCCGTGAAACTTATGGTCAAGCTGTTGAACGACGATACGTTCCTCCTGAACGCGTCGGACGAAGGGAGCTGCGCGGAAGTTTTGTGGGCTGCCGCCTGGGTTTGCGGTGAATACTGCGGGTAAGACGCTCGTCCCTTGCAGTGACAGGAACACTGACCATTTCGAAGGGAGCTGGCGGAACCGCAAAAACTATTACCCGTATTGCTTCAACCAGCCATTTCCAGATTATATCCTGAGACTGTTGCGGTATACATTCACGCCGCAACAAAGGTCTTTTCCTTCTGGGCTGTGGAGACTGTGAAGCGCTGGGACAACGACGACCTTCCAAAGGTCAAGCAACAGGTCGACTACGTTGTTGAAATGCTACAGGAATTCGCAACAGATCCAAACATAGAAGTCCAAGAGCGAGTGGGTACTCCTGTAATGGTGGTAATACGTTTCACTTAAAATGGCCAAAGGCGGCGAACTCTCTAGGACTTTTCGCTTTCATCAACGCCGACCTGTCACAGTTCAGACCACGGCCGGCCGAGAGCTATGCTTTCACTGGCGATTCTGACGGCTTCGAGGCTGAGACCACGGAGCCGGAGTTTCCTAAGAGCCTTTATCTCATCCGCCCACTGGTATCGGCCTATCCGCTGAATCCGGTGGCGTCGACAGCCCAGGCAAATGTACCGATACCTGAGGGGCTGGACCTGGATAAATGGATCGTCCCCCCTCCCAAGAATGCCGTACCCGCACCTGCCACGGAAGAGGACCGTGGACGGAAACCGAAGAAGAAGAAGAAAGGGAAACAGAAGGAAACGAACAACAAAGTCAAGGGAAAACATACAGAAAAACTACTCCAAGAGGATGCTCTTACGCCGGCGCCAGAGACTGAAGAAGAGAAGGCTGAGCGAGAGAGGGTAAGATCCTTTTATCGCATCCCTGCTGATCTCCCGCTCTGATGGTATATTTCCAGAAACGGCTTGAACGCATCGAGAGGCTCAAGGATGATCCATATTACATCTTTGACAAGGGGGGAATTGAGAAGCCGGCAGCATCCACTTCCTCGGACGTCGATTCGATCCCTATCGTTCGCCTCGATGATCTTATGCCTATTGCACCGGGTGTGTCCTGTTCCACCCGTACAGATGCCGCCGCGTTACTCATTTCGCTTGATTTCAGCACCGGCACAACCTGAGACTATCCTCCGGGAAAATTCTCAATCATCGGCATATGAAACCCGAGAGTTCGTGGTTGAAAGGGAGGGTGAGATGCCTACATTCATCAAGTCGTCAACATCTTCAACTCCCCAGTCCGCTTTACCAAATCCAAACGAGTTTCGCCAATGGATGTCATCCACACCGGTTTCCGTGTCATCCTTCCCGATCTATGACGCAGGAGACGACGAAATCCCTCGATCAAGGAGCCTTGACCCGATACAGGTTACGCGGTCGAAGAAGAAGGGGACGACAGGGAAGAAGAAACGGACATCAAAACCAGAAGGACCGGCTAGTTAGAAGACGCCACACTTCAGTTTGTACCTACTCGACTCGATAGAATGTTGTGATGTGTATTATGGTGCTCGCAGTAGGTATACGATGGAGGAGTGATATTACAAGTACAGAATGGTGGGTGGGATACTTGGTGAGGTAAGAAAAGAAGGAACCGAATCGCATAGTCACGTAGAGGTTGGTCGGGGATGAAGGGGAGAAAAAAGAATTATCTGCAGGAAAGATCTGGCCACAACTTAAAAAAAGCCCCGCCGAAATGAACTGTCCGGAGATCATCTGCGGTCATCATCGACGTCAGTGTGCTCTACAGAGTCAACTATCTCATGAACGAGCTCCATGGTGACGCCAGGGATGATCCTCTCTGCTTCAGTGAATGCCCGTTGCAAGGTGCTTAGGGCTACTCGCGCTTCTTGGGTGGATACTCGCGGGAACAGCTGGAAGATATACCAGGTCAGAGGTCACCATCCCAAACTGGGGCTAGGAGGAGAATCATACTGAGGCCAATGCTGGAAGGACGACGGAGTCCAAGAGCGTGGTATCCGGTAACTCCGTGTCACCGTTCCCGTTCTGTCCTTCGGGATGGGTAAAATCCTCGTCGTAATCGTCGTAATCATCGGAAGGTTCCCTCTGAACCGTGGCTCTCGCTGTACCGGAACCTTTCGGTAAGGCGTGCTTGACCGTCGCCTCAACGTCATACTTCTTCGTTGGCGGTGGCGGAATGGGAGGAAGGTGGTCGCCCTTATTAGCAATGCAGGAATGATCTATTGGCTGTTTGTGATCGTATGCTGTGGTCCCTGTGATGTTCGAGGGCGTTGGGGTCATAGAGTAACTCGATATATTGCCGTTTCTGCCGCCATAATCGTCGGTGGCGAGGTTGTGCTGAGTGCGACCGATCGTTGCTCCAACATGACGGACGGTGCCGAAATCCCAGAGGTCTTCTGGGTCGCTGTTGTTTTGGCTGTGCGTATTTGCATCGATATCGTAAAATGAAGCGAGAGGTGGAGCTACGAACTCATCGTAATCGCGAGCCTGTTCACGGTCGTCCGGCTTATCTCCACCCTCCGCCTTCCACCTGTCGTGTCGTTCAATAAGTTCGGTCAGGTAGTTCGTCTTCTTTGCCACCCGCACGAATTTGTGTTTCAGGAGGTCTCGAGCAGTTGGACGCTGAGATGGTGTTAGTCAAATCTGTCGGTAGTCGGAATACTCTGGACTGACATCCTTAGGATCGCGCTGAAGGCAGAAAGCCACAAATTCGCGGAAAGATTTGGAAAATGCCCCATCCAACTGTGGAGGCGGGTTCTTGGGAATCAAGAACAGAACCTGAGGGAACGGAAATAGGTTAGTCGCCACCTGGCTGCGCTAAGAAATGACAGAACCTTCATCGGGTGCAATTCAGCGTATGGAGGCTCCCCTTTGGCTAGTTCGATTGCTGTGATCCCCAAACTCCAGATGTCGGCCTTGTGATCATAGCCACTCTGTTTTATAACCTCTGGTGACATCCAGTACGGTGTTCCCACAAACGTGTTCTTTTTTGCAGATAGTGTCCCAGACAATTGCCCGGAAACACCAAAATCAGCCAATTTGACATCGCCATTTGCGGAAAGCAGGATGTTAGCAGCTTGATGGGATGGATAAGTCAGGAGTGTGACACGGGCGATGCAGGATTCACCTTTGATATCTCTATGCAGCTTGCCCTCTTGGTGAAGGTACTCTAGACCCTTGAGAAGTTCCCGAACGATAATCGCAATATACTCTTCACGGAAGACTCCGGGTTTCATCTTTTTTCGATTCAACTTCTGAAGCGGGTGAAAATAGGGGGAAGAGGCGTACCAGATCTGAGCATGAACCTCCCGAGCAATACCTTGATCGGGGCGAAAGGTCATCTGGTGTACAGAACATGGGGGTGGGCACACGCACTCCATAACGATCCACAAATGGGAACCCTTCAAAAACGAGCCATGGTATCTGCGTCGGGAGTGTTATTTGGGTGGTACGTTGATTAGCGGAGGTGGTTTACTTGGTCACATGCGGGGAATCAAGTTGGGAAAGAATCTGAATCTCTTGCTGGATATCCTCTATCTCGTCTTCTGCGCTTTCGAGGTCAATAATCTTGATGGCTACCGTTTTCCCCGTCCGTTTATCGAAGCTGAATGTCGGTTGTTATGAGCGCGCGTCGGGGATGCGATAGGCGGGCTGATGTGATACCCTTTGTAGACCTCTCCAAACGAACCCTTGCCTGCCACTTACGGGTTAGCGGCTGAACGCGCGGGCACACTCGTGTGGAGACCTCGCACCAATCCTATCCTGCTTCACATACAACTCCTCCGGGTCTTGATGGTGAGCCTCCTGCGTTCGGCACTGTGTCAGATCTGGAGTGATCACCGGGGGAAATGATAGGTGGGAATGGTACCATTGATGCAGAGCGCCGATGCTGGAGATGTTCTATTGTTCTTTGGCCGGAGACTGTCTAGTAGTTCGGTTGGACGGGTGGTAGACGCGGTTGGAACTGGGCAGGACGGGACTCACAGCGGAAGCGTGGACGGGGTGGAAGATGACGGGGCGAGAAACGGAGGATGAGGATGAGGGTAAGTTGGGGTGTCAAGTTTGCCTCTGTTGCTTCGACCTATAACACTTCCAAATTCGGAAGGCGGTGGTGATCGCCCGCACCCGCTCTTTCCACTGCCACCACAATGCCAAATTCTCGAAAGCGTAAACCATCCATTACAATCCAAGGCCCCGTCCAGAAACAGCCGAGAAACAGCACCCCAATCGTCATTTCGGACGACAGCGACGAAGACGTCCGTCAGATCACTCCTCCTCGTTTAACCGCCAAACAGAAAGGCAAGGGTCGGGCTGTCCCCAAAACGGACGACCCGCCGCTCCGGCTACGTGATGTCGATGTCATATCTATCCCAGACGACGAGGCACCGATCCCACCCACCGTTTCGCGCCATCAAACACCCTCGGAAGTCCCAGATCACCAGCTCGATTCCATCAACGAAACACCCGATGAACTCGAGGCGTCGAGCGAGATCCGCCCTCCTGATCAGATACTTGAACAGTTCAGAAACCTCTTCTTTGGTGAAAGAAAGTGTTCTCAGTGCGAAAGACCAATTCGACCCGTTCGGAGCCCTGTATGTGGTTTGCCACTCGTTCAACTCATCAAGCTGACTCGGAGTTATAGGTGGTGTCAACGGATCTCCAGAACATCGCAGAGTTGCTCCACGTGTTCTGCGCGGATTGTGAACTCAATCATTGCCGTGGATGCATGTCGTCCGTTCGGTGCGACTCTCCGTGCGGCAGGGTAGATGAATGTGATACAGTCAAGTGTTGTGCTGGTGTTCGAGTCATCGCCATTTTTGAGATCCTTTCGATTTTGGATTTCCACCACCTGAGCGAGTTGTCCAGCTCACAGAGACGCGTTAACAGTACCGTGACGAAAGCCTCGAAGAAAAAATCCTCCACAGTTGGCCCCGGTGGGACCGGCTATGCGACTGACAGGCTGCAGTTCGGCGGGTTTGATGGGTATGACGACGATATGGATATGGATGACCAGTACGGCTATGATCTCGACGGCTGGGGCGGCCCAGGATGGGGGTGGGAACACGATGGTTTCTCCCCGGAGCCTTCTAGTCTCAATACATTGGGAGGAGGTTGGGGCCCGTGGGTTGATTCCGAGCCCTCTCATAAGGCGAAGACAGTGACGAAACCCAAACGGAGCAAGAAAACCGGTCAGCGTTCCACTGGAGCAGTGAAGTCAAAGGACGTGACCTCCGACGGGACTCGCAACTGGGACGACGCTTCGAACTGGGTCTTTCGTGCCTTGACCGTCTACCTTCCTAACCCCTATACCGAATCGCCAGCAGTATCCGACTTCGTTCCACACCCCTCGATCGAGGCCTTGTTACAACTATCTTATCTTCCCGAAACTCTCGGAGCACTCCTTAGAAATGATTCCGTCGCTGACTGGATTGCCAGGAGCGAGACATACCAGACAATGTTACGACTATTACGACGGTTGGCCGACTGCGAGCTTACCATCAGATTGCTGGTCTCCCGGGGGTGGTCCAAGACCAAGAGTTGCGGGATGGACTCCTTCATTCGCGGCGACGGTGAGGTTGTTTGGGAGAGAGATGGGGACGGTGGTTTCGTCAGGACTGCTCCACTCTATAATCACCTCGAGAAACTCACGAAACAATGCGAGGCGTACCTCACGGGGATGTCAAGTATCGTCGGCGATATAGGGGAAACCGGAATCAAGGAAGTGTCGCTCTGTGGGGACATAATCGCCGCCAAGGATGACCTCGACCGCTGCCTGGCAGTCATCGGGACCGTATCGGACTCGGATGAGAATGCGGCAGACGAACGAGCTGGAAAGGCTCCTTCGAATGGCGAGGAACTCGACAAGGCCTATGAACACGAATGTGAGGAACTCGCCTTCAAGCATGTCACACTTTCTGAAGACGGGCCAACTGGGGGACTCCTGTACCCGACCTTTCACTATCGGGATATGGTCGAGGCTAGTTCCAATGACACCCGTATCCCGAAAGACAGGTTACATATTCTCAAAGAATTGGCGGTCATGGGCACTGGCCTGCCCCCCGGAATTTGGGTTCGAGTCGACGAGGTTAGAAATGATGTGATGTGCGTCACTACCTTCCACGAGACCACCATACTCACTAACGTTTCGTGCATAAACAGTAAGATTATGATCGCTGGCCCTGAGAACACACCTTACGCGGGCGGGCTCTTCGAATTCGATTGCTTCTTGCCGATGCAGTATCCCAACTCACCGCCATCGATGAACCTCTGTACAACTGGGGGTGGAAAAGTCAGGTTCAACCCAAACCTCTATAACTGCGGAAAGGTTTGCTTGTCACTTCTGGGAACCTGGTCAGGATCTGCCGAGGAGAATTGGCAACCTCGTAAATCAACGCTACTGCAAGTGCTCGTGAGTATACAGAGTATGATCCTCGTCGAGGCGCCGTACTTTAATGAGTAAGTTTCCCGTTAAGATTCAAGAGTTTATGACTGACCCCTACATTTTAGGCCAGGGAGTGGTCGCGCCGACCCGAAACGCCGCGAGAGTATAAACTATAACCGGAACATTTGCGTGCAGACTGTTCGTTGGGCGATGGTGGAATGGCTGGGCGACATACACGTAAACGGACTGTGGGGAGTATGTACAGACCTTTCAACTCTGGCGATTGAATTACTGAAACCTGCGCGTAGGATGTTATACGCTCCCATTTCTCACTCAAACGTGAGAAAATACGTGGCTAGTGAGTCGAAATCCTTCGTATTGACCTGTGCACGGAAGCGAAGCTGATACGACACTCTCAGTATCAAAGCATGGGCCAAGGATAACCCCAGTATCCTGAATCATACCCTTTCCTCCACGCGCGGTGGTGATATTCCTCGACGCCGTTCGCGCGCACGCCGAGGCGAAGTTCGCACTGCACCGGCTGGGATGGATCTCCTCGCAGAATACGACAGTCGAATACACAAACTACTCCAGTCAACCCCAGGCTCGGCCGTGGGAGCCGGGTCCGGGTCCGGTGAATCAAGACTTGTATAATACTTTGTACTCGTTTATAATTATTGAAGATGGCGGCTGGTACGGTTTACGGTGTTGTGTTGGTTAGATCCAGTGATGTAGATTATCTATATATTTTAAGCGGCCCTGCCGCTACATGGCCTTTCGATGTTCCTGTGCATGGTCCGTGAGAACAGGGAAAAGACGGTCACCACAGGGTGGGTATGCCGGTGAAGGTACTTACGGGGGCATGTGTCGTTTCGTGATCGACATGGACGAACGCTCTCTCGACACTGGGAAGTATCTCAATCGTGTCCTGAAGTTTCTGGCTAATATCGTGTGCTTTCCACAACGGTGTGCTTGCATCCATGACGATGTCGATCTCAACGAAGTAGTCTGGGCCGCTCTAACGTGTGGAAATCCTGTGAGAAAGGTTTCTACCAAATTCCAAATAGGACAGTGACTTACGTGGTACGCGCGGACGGTATCGATTTTTTCAATCTCGTTGCTGAACATCATTGCCTTGTAAATGAGAAGTTGAACGAAGTCGTGAGGGGCGGATCTTCCGGCCAACAATTCAAATTCTCTGTAGATCCTGTAGATCCAAGCGCAGCTGATGCCGGTGCCAATCTGCGTGGTGGGGAAGACAGTGTCAGAAGAAAAATCAGGGCACAACAACACACCAACTGTACGTACAATGATGGCGCCCATGGGATCCAAGACTTTACGAGGTCGTGTTAGAGAGCAGGCGCATCACGTTGAGAAGGATACATACACCAGGCCCATTTACTACCACCCGCAGACATGAGAAGACCTACGGAAGGTTAGCGGACCCTACTAATGGTTTTAACGTCCGATCCATCTTACCAAACCCGTTGACGAATAAGTCATTCCTGTGGTCCTCCCAAAGCATTCGCACCTGACTCGAGCTCTTCCTGACGACGTAACAGTACAAGAATAACAGGAACTTGACGCCTACAGTCAGTGTGTCAGTCGCTGGTATGTAAGCAGGGGACAGGGCAGGCAGCCTACCCAAAGCAGAGGCGACAGCGGCAACGGCAGGGATGAAGAACTCGTTGGTATCGTCGCCCTTGTGAGAGGCGATCGAACGGATAGACTCGACAATAATGACAAGGTTGACGGCAAACATCCTTTTCGACGTCAGGAGGGGGGGCATTATGGTCTACTTCAAACGTACGTACAAGAAACCTGGAGGTGATTGAGTAAACTAGAAGTAAAAGACCCTGTGATCCGCACCGTAACAGATATTTCCGATAGTTTCCAGACGAGCACCACCGACTGGCCATTTGTTTGTGTCCAGCGTTTTTGACAGGCGATGTAGCCGCCAGAGTAAGAGGTTGCTCATAGGGTCAAAGACAGAATCGACGGCCGTCGCGAAGAACGACAAAGATAGCGAAGAAACAGCAGCATAGACTGGGATGGTGACCATCTGATGTGGGGTAATATAGCAATACGGAAAACTTACTCTGGATAAAAGATAAAGCGATGTTTGCAATTAAGCTTGCATAGACAGCAATTTTCACCTATGAGAGCATGAGATCCGCCACGCTGCGAGGAAATTTTTGGCCGTACGGAAAGCCGTGCAGCGTCTTCGGTGTCTTTGGCCTCCTGTGTGTGAATGGCCATGGGCTTGAGTAAGTTATCAATTAACTAAACGAGGAACGGTGGTCAGGGACGAGCAATTCGGAAATAAATAAAGATCGAACCTCATTCTGCTTGCGGTGGTAGGTCTCGAGGGGTTTTCCCTTCTTCCGCTGCCTCAGGACGTCGAGCTCTTCGTCGGTCTTTCTCCCGCTCCGAAAACTGAATGGATCTGCACCGGAAATGGCTGTAGACAGTGTGCTTTCGACGTCTCCGTTGAAGGATGGGGACCCGCCCGTTTTAACCAAAACCTGTTATTTAGTCAGCTTTTCCTCGAGGTCGACAAGCATTCGGGAATGACGCACTGGACTCTGAGGGATAGGTTGGGTGGATCCACTGGCAGGGTTAGACATGATGATGATCTGAACGGGTCCTGGGTAAGGAACCAAAAGAGCGGATACAAGCCCAGAGATACGGTACCGTCGATTGACCTCGGCTTTTGGCGGTACTTGACCTTGATGATGTCTCCTACTGCAAGGTAGATTGGATGGGTAGAGCGATGTGGAATACGGGAGACTTTCTGCTGCACACTAGGAATTTGTTCGTCCGCTGGGAGACGAGCGGGGGAGAGGGAGAGCGATACCACTACTTCGGGTATTTATGGACATGCACGTGAGTTTCAAGCTCCGATGTGATGCTATCGCTGCCGTTATGCTGTCGGTGATCCGGCTCCGATCATCCGTTGACCCACACTACCGCAATGAACGACTCCTCGTCTCTATTTCTGTTGCTGGTCGTGTTATTCGTGCTCATGTAGGATCTTTCAGACCCTCTGCTTACTTTCTGGATGCTAATATACGCGCGGCAGTCTCTGTACCGTCTCATGGTGCATTCTCTCCACATGTATGGGACAGGGCATCATCCAAGGTTTCAAATCCCTGTGGGACATGTCCGTAGTTGGTGCTCGGTCTTCGAACTCGTATGCTGCGCTTTCCAGACAGGGTATGGTGAGAGGAGAAGAATCTTGGGAAATGGACTACAGGATTCAGTAAAACACGCACACAACAGAGCGATCAGTAGGGAGAGTCGGAAGGGCGGTAACGACAGAAGTGGGAGCATCTAATTCACTTGTACTAAAAGAAAGGCTCGGCCTACCACATCTTCATGAGGTGGCCAACTATCTTGGCCATGACTTCAGGCGGGAGACGGTCGGCCGGGTTGAACCGATTCCTAACCCGGGAGCTCTGATTCGTTAAGCCCGCTTGCGTTGCTGACCGAGACCACTGGGTTGGTGATCAAATATTGGGAATCCACGGACTTCAATGACACCGAGGGATTGCATACTGAGCGGAATGGAGTGATCAGAAAATGGACGGCAACGTCGATTAGTGAATGATCCAGCTGCCAAAGGATCCGCTACCAACTACTATACGATCCATTGGGCCTCGGAGGGACTCAAGGGCTTCCCGCATCAATGTCTCTGGTTGTGACCGGACGAGGGCTTGCGATTGTTCATCGTGTGGTCGACCGGTATGATCCCAGCGGGGTCATCTCTGGTGATTCGGGTGGGCGAGGGACGATACGTCGACTGGCCCCCTTTGCGACGAACTGGCTGAATACGGAACCTGACGTGGTACGACTACGCGACGACCATTGGCACTCTGTGACCTGTTCAATCCGTTCGCCGCCGGCCCTCTGTGGTGGTCAGCATCAATCCACGAACCTCGTCGGGGGTCTCAGTGCCGATCGATCACGTTGGCTTCCGTCTCGACTGAAAGTTCCCGTCATCCGTCGCTATAAATTGACCCACCCTGCCCCAGGAGGCAACCCATCCTTCCTTTCATCTCAACACCCATCTCCTGGAGAGATTTCTACCCCTTCTGCTCTGCTCGTCTAGCTGCTTTATACTCTTCGCTGTTCAACCATGAAGTTCTCTCGTATTCTCGTCCTCTGCTTGTCCGCGATGGTTGCTCCATCAGTGCTGGCTGCCCCTCTCCACCATGGCAATCGCTGCTCTCCCGGTGATGTCGACGTTCGTTGCGTCGGGCACTCAGGTGATCACGTCCGTGTCCTCGATTCTCCTCCGAATGGAGGCAACACATTGCGTGAGCTGCCACATCAACATACCCCCTGTATCTGACCCCTAACCATACCTTATCGGATCGACAGCTATACACGAAAGGGGCCTTTCTCAAACTCTCAAGTCGATCCTCGAAGGACTTCCCATCGTTGGTCCAATCTTGGCCCCCCTCCTCGGATCACTGCTAGGTGCAATTGGCCTATCGGAAGTAGATGTCGCCTCTGCATCAAATGGTTCCCTCGATGCCGAGCAGATCGCCGCTCTCGCCACCTTCGAGTTCGCCCTATCGAACGCGGTGCACAAGGTTCTCCTCTCTGATGGAAACCCCGAAGGTGGGGCTCAATCCAAGCTCAAAGCTCGAGGAGTCGTGCCGCTAGGAGAACTTACTACCGGAGTCCCCATGATCGGTCCTTTCCTTCGACCATTTGTATCCCTCTTGGAAGCTATTGAGCTGGACTCCGTAGACGCCAAACCGAACTCCGTCTTCAACTTGGCACTTCTGAATGAAGATCAATCTGCGAAGCTGGCTCGGTTCCAAACCATCCTTCGACAGGAGCTCGCGAACGTCCTTCCTAACGCCTCCAATTCCACCTCTCCTGATGCGCCGTTGCCATCCAAAGCTTCCCCCAACGACGTGGAGGCTTCGCCAACACCATCTCCGGATACTTCCGAGGACGACGGTTCCGATAGCGACACGCCTTCGCCAGACGACGCATCGCCGGCGGACGTACCTGTTTCCACTCCTGTGCCTTCGCCTGCTCCCAAATGAGCCGAGGATCCAGAAGAGAACAATCACAACACCTGGCGTGCAATCTCTTGTTGATTTCTGCCAAGCCCGTCTCTTGTATTTTGTATTTTGTATGACCCTGGTGGTTTTCGCAGCACCGACTTTGTTGTATTTCTATTACATCATCATGACCTTACGCGCACTCCAACGATAATATCATGATCGGTTCCGTTTTCAATTGGGCGCTCTCATCTCTCGCGGCAGCTTAATAATTCAACCGCGACTACCGGGATCACGCTCAGGATGTACTGGGATGTACTTTCTGACGGAAGGACCTCCCTTTGGGGTCGGTTTTCAAAATTATGTAACCCGAACAACATCGTGAAGAAATCTTGGGGTATCAAAGACTGGACAAGGGAAACATCTGGAAAATCTGATAAATAGGCACACAACAGAACGAGGCAAATAAGTGCTAAGGTACTACAATGTCCGCGCGTTTATGGGAAGGGGATACACACAATCGAACTAAACGACAGTCATCTCGACATCCATGCTGGACGGTGGCCTCCGGATTCCAGGAACACCAGGACCCATTAACGTTCTGGATCCAACTCCAACCAGCCGATCTTTGTTCTTCTCTCCCGGGACGCCATACCTCTTCTTGTACTCAGAGTTGATGAAGATGAGCAGATCCTTGATGAGACGAGCATGTTCCTGTCTCTTTCCCCCCTCGGCTTCTGCTTCGTTGACAATCCCCTCATCACTTGTCGACCGGATTTCATCCCCTTCGTCCGCCTGGCTGTCAATCTCAATATCACGGACAGAACGAGCGAGGCGTTCCGTTGAGATACCAGAAGTTACAGATTTGAGGCTCGGCAGGACTGTGCCGTAGTATTGAGGTTCAGGGGTAGAAGACCCTGAACGAGAGGATGAAGCAGGAGGGGAAGGCGAACGCTCCTCCCGTAGGTGCAGAGGAGCGAGCGTGCATTCTTCGCTTCCAGAAGTCAAGAGATGGTGGAGGCTGTCCGAGCCCGAACCGCTGTCCGTTGAAGGAACATGTTTCAGCGACTTTGACGAGCTTGGTATTGTGCATTTCTGATGGTCGGCAGGAACGCTCTTCAACGGGACCATAGTTCTCATCGTACGATGGTGGTAATCAAGAGGAGTTATCTGAGCGACAGGAGGTGGTCCCCTTGGAGCCCTCAAAAAGTCGAAGTCGAGACCAGCCGGTGGCGTTGACATGGCGGAATGCGGGGACAACATCTCGGGGGATTGGTAGTCGAGCGCGCGAGCCAGGAACGGTGGGGGCGATTCCAACTTGGCGTCGGACATAGAAGATGGTGTGGAAACTGCGGAAACGAACGCATTGTTGTCCCGGCGGCCATTTAGCTCGGGGAAGGAGGCGGAGGACATCTCGGGGAACAGGGAGGTAGGGTGCGAGGATGCAAAATTGATCCCCGGAACAGAAACTGATTGGTGGGTTGACCTAGAGGGATAGGGCGGGAAACCAGTAGCAGAGGAGGTGGAATACATGGCAGCATCGTTGAAAGACGCTCCAGACCCAGCGCCGGAGTTCAGGATCCCTGGCATCCCGGTAAGCCCCAACTCGTTCAAGCCAGCGGGGTTGAAGTACGAGTGGCTGGGGTGGTTATCAAATTCACGGGCCGAATGACGAGGTGGGACAGGGTGTGCCCTTGTAGTTGTGGTGACCTCCCTACCGAGCGTGATGAGGAACTCGTTCACAGCCGCCAGTTCCTCCGGGGTATGGATGTCGAAGGAAACGGATCTGGGGTTGAAGGCGGGAGCATGACCGTACCCACCCCCATTACCATTCCCATGGGACTGATTAGAGGGAATGTTATTCGACAGATACGCAAGATTGCTCAATCGTTCAACCATGCCTACCGGGAAGGTTCAGTAGTCAAACACGGGTCGCGATAGCACAGAACAACTCACGAGGATCATAAGATGGAGTTAGCCTTCGTTTTTTCATATCGGTAAAGAATTCCTCGACTGCGTAGTCATGGGAACGTTTTGTACCAGCGGATATGTGATGCGCAGGTCGAAGGGTCTCCCATGCGGGATGACCATGGTTTCCGAACAATTCCTGGGCAACAGAAGCCTGATCAAGCTCGGGGGATGGAGTGGAGAGGACGCCATATGAAGCGTCTGGAATGGGAAAGAGTCAGTCAGGAGGACAAATGTGCCAAGAAATGCCAAGAAATCACGGACCGGAGGGAGTCTCGGAAGTGGAAGAGTTGGACTTGGCCCTGTGGTTGAGAGGCTTGGCAATATCCGAGGGGTGGAGGGACTTGGATGACGGGCGGTTCGACGGTCGCGTATCGGTTTTGACCCTCGATGCGTATGCTGGGTCGACGACAGTGATCGCCTTGGAGTGTTTGTGTTGGGCGTGGTGCTCCTCGGTGTGGATCTTTTCGTGTTTCTTTAGATCCTGAGGACGTTTGAACGACTTCTTGCAGATCTCGCAAACATGGGGCTTGAGCGGTGTATGGACTGATAAGCGAACATAGATGAGCCAAGGCGCGTTAAACGTGGACTCCCGCAAAGAAACAAAAGTTACCTCGGAGGTGACTGGTGATGTGATCTCGCTTCGCGCAAGTTGCACCGCAGTCCTTCCACTTGCAAGTGAGACAAAGGTTGTTAGTACTCTTTCGGCCGATGTGGTCGTTGCAGAGATGGTTGTAGAGAACTTCGGGGTCAGCGTATGGCTTTCCGCAGTCGACCCAAAGACAGATCAGGGCAGGTTCGTGAGAGGGAGACGAGGCTGGTGACAGTTGCTGTTTAGGGGAAGAGGCTTGCGTTGTGGAAAGTTGGGGGGTGTTGTCGACCTCGGTCGACTCCGGGGGAGGGGAGGTGGTGGATGCTGCGGACATGGCTGTGGGCGGTGATGACAATCGTCGGGATAGAAGGGGGCGGGGGTAAAGAGCGCAGGAAGGGGGACTAGCTTTCGATTTGGCTTGTGAGGTGCTTGGTGTTTATATAATGTACGATGACCCTCCGAAGATAGTCTTGGCTCCCGGAGCTGGGTTTCCGCTCAGGAACAATGTTTGCCGAGCATTTCTCGTCCGCCGCGTGATTATGCTTGTGTCCCATCAGACATAAAAGGCAATACACCCGATAACACCACGCCTAATACAAAGATGTGTTCCCGTCACCCTCCTCGGCCGCTTGCAGGCTTTGTTTCTCGACCCAGTCCTCCAGCTTTCCCCCACGGTGCAGTCCTTTCCATTCATGTCGAGCTACCGTACTTTTCGCTCGTGAATTTTGAGCCCACCCAGCGCTCATCAGAACCGGTTCCTATATGATGACAAAAGACCAAAATTAGCACCCCCTGGGGTCATTCAAATATGCGGAGGATGTTCCAGAGACGGACCTGGGGGTGCCAGCTCACGTCTCTCACACAGATCTTGTTATTTATTTTTCCCCGCAGTTGGCGCCCAGTGGATCCATTTGGTTCCGGGGCAGAAGGATCGCAGCCCATCGGCAATGTTTGAGACCTATCAAGAACCTGCATAGTCGTACCGTCGAGTGACCAGATCTGTAAGATCCCCGCAGTCGATCGTCAGTGACTTGACCATCTCGGCCACGACTGGAATGCTAACATGGATTCTCCCGTCATACGACCCAGAGTAGAGATACTGTCCTCCGGTCGTCTCAGCGGGACTGAAGTAGCACCTGATAAGGGTCCTCAGGACGGCGTGACCTCGATAAGTCATCACGCTACAGTCCTTCGGGTGCGCCAACACCCTGGGTTTTGGGTACATCCCCCGCCTATTTATGGATTCACGTAAGGGGTCTTTGTGAGAAAGGCGAATCGTACGTACCGATAATCGTATCCTCTAATGTGGTACTCGTTGTGTCCAATTTCATCAAACTCTTCATTACTTCTCATCCTTCGGAGATCCCACAAACGGAGGGCTTGGTCTTTGCCATTTGAAATAACATATCGACCGTCTCCTTTGGACGACACATATGTGATTCCTTCAGTGTGTCCGACAAGCACGCCGGATGGCTTCTGAGCGGTGCCTAGCGATCTCCGATCCCTAAAGACGGGCGTTTCGTCAGAACATGACAGCCTCGAACACGCCAAGGATTATCCCTTCTCACCAAACTTTGACAAATCCATCATCAGACCCACTTATCAGCACGTTCCCAGAAGCGGTATCCGCCCAGCACACGGAATTGACATCATTCGAGTGTGCACGGCTGATCCTCATCGACCTTCGATTGGCGATCAGGTCATAGACTGAAAGCCAAGAATCAGCCGAGCCTCTGGCAATACATATCTCGGCCCATACCATATATTGGCCCAGGACCGCCTGCGAAGACCTCGTTCCCGTCTGCAGAGAACCTGCACGACCAAATCGCGGACATTCCAAGCATGTGCTCTTCACCAAACTGTAATGCTGTCTGACCCGCCGAGGTGTCGTGAGTGTGTGCCAGGAAGACGGTCGATGACTATGAAACAATCCGCATAAGCTTGGCGCATCTAGACCTGTCCACGGGGAATGCAAACCATTGATGAGTAAATGATGCTGCGCAGTAATATCCGTTAGACCATTAGACAAGGTCTACAACCGTCATCTGGAACTCACCGTTGATTATCCGAGCTGAGGTGGGAATCTGCAATAACGGTAGGTAAAACGGCACGAACGGTCCGCATAATATGTCCAGCGCACCAGTAATACACCACTGCCCGGTGACACTGAATGATTTTGACACGCTCATCGTGGATACATGGCCATCCTCGTATTGGCGGATATTTATATCGGGGATTTTTGACGACAGGTCCCGCCTGATGGAGGTGTTCATATCATAGATATTCATCCAGAAATCTATATATAAACCCGGTCTCAGGTCATAGGTGTCATCTATCGAACCACAACATTCCTTACCTTGACCACATGTGTAGTAGAACGAGGCATCTATGGAAGTCTCAGCGAATCCAATCAGAAAAAAGGGACTGGTATTCCATGCGACGTACCGGGTGAAAACTGGGCAACATAGATGTTGGAGTAATACTCGGCCACTGTGGTTCCGTGGGTGTTCGGAGTCAAGTTGTGTTTCAAATCCGCAGCATCCACGGTGCGTGGCTGCAACGCAACTCTTCTCAACCTGGAATAAATATTGCTGTTCCGTGGTGTACCAAACCTATCCCTCGCCTTTCCGAAATCACCACTTCTGAGAAGCCTCACCCCAGCAGGTTGGGGCTCAGTGACCTTTGGATACCAATTGTCTCCGGCCCATTGGAGGCCATGCGTGGAGCCCCAATAGGACGTATATAACTCGTCGTAGTCCTCGTCCTCGTCCTCATCCTCCAGTTCCGCACGAACCTGCCGGGATGTTTGATGGGATTGCCGCACAAGCCTTACCACTCTAGCACCCGCCCCATCGGCGACGAGTTCCTGCAACGCAGCCACAGTGGCAGCGTCTGGTTCTCCATCGTCTCCAAGTTCGACGTCTGTGCGAAGCAACGAGTTCCGCGTTCAGCCGATGTCACGCAAGAGAAGCTAAGCGTGCACGGACTGAGAACGATGTCTCCCAGATCTCCAAATTCATCATCGTCAGTAGTGTCGTCCTCATCTACATCCCGGTAGTCGTCGTCGTCGTCTTGTGGTTCAAAGTCCTGATCCTCGTCGTCAATCCCGTCTGCGCCGGTGAAGTTGTAGTCCTCATCTTCGCCATCATTTTGCACCATGGCATCCCAGGGGTCAACTTGGCCGCTCATCCTGGCGTTATCGGGAGACACTAGAGAACAAGAGAGAGGTGTTCGGAAGATCTCCGGGAGGGGTGAAGCATATCAATCATTGGGATCGGCACGTGCCACGGCATTGGGGTGGCTCGGCGGGAGTCAGATAGGTGACGAGTCTCGGAGGTTGTGTGGGTTTCACAGCGGGTGAAAGTATCGGTGGCACGGAAATAATTTTACGCAGAGGGTTTTAGCGTCAGCATTGAAGACAGAATGACGAAATAAGAACTGAGCTGGAAGCCGACTTGTGAAGTCGATCTCAAAGATGAATGCACCCGAACATCCTCCGCTACCGCGACGACCTAACCGTGATGGCGGTCGTGCCGAACATCATAACAGCAGACGAGGTCAATTGTCTCATCTACTCATACCTCAAGGACTCTGGTACTCTCGAAAAATCCTCAAAACATCATGTACTGACGCGTCGGTCTAGGTTTCCATCATGCCGCGTTCGCAATCAAGTCAGAAGGTCATCTCGATCGCTCTCCCAACTTCTCAAAGCACATCCCCCGTGGAGAGCTCGTCGATCTTTTAAGCAAGGCGCTGCTTTACATCGAAGTCGAGACCCATTGGGGTGAAGGTACACTCACTCTGAACTGTCGCGCCCCGTTCTCGTTATTGGATAAACATGCGTGTGACATTGATGTTGTGAAACCTGCGGCTCTGAGGATACCCCCAGGGTCCACTACGAGGTTTTTGAACAGTTTGAGGCCGGCTCCACCGGTTGAGATTGAGGAGGACGAAGGAACCCCAAGAAGAGCAGAGGAAGACGGGATGGATGTGGATTCTCAAATTCAGCCCCAGGCTGGAACATCGACAGATACTCGCGAACAAAACCGCGAAGTTCCTGGGGTTCAGATTTACGATGGTTCGAAATCCGCGGTACGTTATCTCCCCCCACCGCCGCTTCGTTTTTCTGAGAGAACTAGGTCTTTGTGTGTGGCTGGAGTCCAACAAACACGAATATTCTGGCAACTGGGTTAGTCCACCCCGACACGTAAAATCATTCAGGAGCAGGGTTGACGATAACGCAGGACAAAGGATGCACTGGTACACATCTGGGATCTGCCACCTGGCTCTGAGGACACGTCCTCGGTGTCACCACTCACATTTTCGTACTTCCCCAACGAAAACCAACGAGACATAACCTGTTTGGACTGGAGCCCAGATGGGAAGCTCGTGGCTACCGGTGCGATTGATGGACGCTTGCGATTGTGCACGTCATCTGCAGAGCTTTACATGGGGAGCGATCACGAGTCGGTTGGTATACAACACTGGCACGGTCCGTGCGAGTTACTAATAGTCTTCCGTATCAGCAAGCAATCCTCGCTCTCAAGTTCTCGCCGTCAGGCAAATGGCTCTTGGCCGGAGGACTCAATCCGGCGATTCAGCTATGGAATGTTGCGAATAAAACGCTAGAGAAGCAGTACCCTGCTGACAATGGTGAGAAATGGCCTCCTGTTGTGACAGAGAAGGGATGATCTGAACCTCAACGCAGCCAGTTGTTTGGGTGTTGCATGGATCGACGACTCGAGGTTCGTAACCTGTGGCGGGAGCAAAGTGGTACAAGTATTCCAGCTGGATACGACGAAACCAATCCGTACGCTCAAGTAAGCTATCGTATCCGCTAAGGATCGCGGAATTTGGTTCTATATTTATCCTTCGTTTTCTAGGGGACACACGAATGACATCAATCAAGTGAAGTGTAACCCTTCGTCAACATCTCTAGCGAGTTGCTCGGACGACGGAACGGCGCGAACGTGGAATTTGCAAACCGGCACTAGTGTGTTGTGCAGCGGACACACGGCAGAACTCATACATGTGCAATGGTGCCCACGTACTGAACCCGGAAAAGACGAACTTATGGTCACGTGCGCTGGTGATGCGACGACAAGAATCTGGAATTCTGTGACGGGCGAATGCTTGAAGGTTTTCGCAGACCACACGGAATCGTTATTCGCCCTCGCCTTCTGTCCCAGCGGAAGATGGCTAGCTACAGGCGGAGCAGACGGTGACATCCACGTGTACGATATGCAGGTTGGTCCAGTTTGCCCCAATCAGACCATCGAAGTGTGTAAGGCTGACGTGGGCGGCGCCCTTCCCAGAGCATGACAAGGGTGTGGTCGTACAACTGTGGGAATTTCGCCGGAGTTTTCGAAATCGATTGGCAGAACCGTGGGGATGTCAACCGCTTCGCATTCGTGCTGGAGTCTGAGAAGGTCGGAGTTGTGGATTTGGCCAAGATTCCCGAGTTTGTTGCCATAAGAGAGAGTTCCTTACCGTAGTCGACGACGTTGAGGAGCCGTGATGATAAGTAATCCATCACGGGGCGATGCGCCACTCTGCTCCCGATCCCTCTACGAGATGGTTACATATTGCCTACGGTTCCTTTCGAAGCTACTTACAACGTAAGTGCAGATCCTTTCGTGATGGAAGTTTGTGAGCCTGTCGGTTCGGCGATTGAGCGGCTAGATGACCACGTGCAAGCATCGAAACTTCGACCGCCAGCCATTCAAAGATCAATGCAGCTGGTGCTGTCACTAATACAAGCCAAGAGGTTGTCCGATGGGAGCCCGTCAGGCACAAGACCGACTCAACTCGACCGAACCCGAGAAATCCCGTGTGGGACGTCCACGCGCAAATTTTCCAAGCCGAACAAGTGTGACCGTCTTTTGCCAACTCTTTGTCGGACCGTATGATACTTGGCGAGGGCAACTTAGTAGGGCTAAAATTAGCCGGATATAGCGAGCGATCGCGGGAATCAGTATCGCGAGGAAATGATGTCACCTCTCCGCTATCTTTCGCGTCATTATCAGTGGGGCTGTTTGAATGCGAGATGATGCACCTAATTTCCTCTGCTCCCTGCCAAGGCGCACACGAGTACTACAAGATGGTCCAGCGAACCGTATTTCGCTCCTCGCAACCACCCGCTGGCCTCGCCCGCCGCTATCCCGCCGCCCATTCTGGCCCTGCCAAATAGGAAACTCAAAAAGGTACGCGGGGCGCACCCTGCAATGCCCTCAATATCAACGAGTACCAATTGCTCAACGTCCACAGTCACGATGATCGTCGATACCTATCCGAGCATTGTCAGATGTACGTCGCCTATACCCCTGGACGAGCCCCCATATACCACTACTGCAGAGAGGAATCCCTATTTCTCCCACTTCGAATCCCTCATTACCCCGCCAAAAACGCCACCACTGCAGCGACCAACTCTCCAACGAGGACCCAGTTCCAACCTCGTGACCCGCTGGAATCGGGTGGATGTTGCTGACTCCGTCTTGATCGCAGAGTTAGAAGAGTTGAGGAGGAATGTTGAACTCGCGAACGGCAATTCTCCGTCAGGTGATCACGGCTTGGTCTCCGACTCCCGGTGCAACTCCTGTACACACGGATCCTCATCCCAAGCTGACGATCGGAGGTGGAGGAAAGCCCAGAAATCGGCATTTTGTCGCAGGGAGCTGATCAAAACCGAGTTGACCTACTTGGAAGGAATTTTACAGCTCGAAAACAAGAAGGTGAGCGAGTTCATTACCAAATTTTAGGTCCAAATCTCATTCTCCATAGGGCCGCTCACCACAGCTACCCGCTCTCCTCTTGGCTTACCTTCCACCTTTAACTGCCACCTCTTGCCAGTTACTCGATCTTTTCCTCTCCGACCCAACCGCATACGGGGTCAGTTTGGCCTTTGCAGAATCTGAGCAACAACTCGAAGAGGCTTTCCTGCCCTGGTGCGGCGTGATCGGGAGTGCTTTCACGAACCCCCCACGGTCACGTTCGACAGGATCAATTGCACCACGTAAACTCATCAAGCGGGCCTCGAAGCGGATTTCCGCTTTTGACAAGTGGAAGTCACCCGAGATTTTCGACACCGATTCCATCAGTCCCTCTCCCACCTGTGGATGGTCCAACGGCAATGCCGTGACCAAGGTGTTTCGAAGGTTGAGCAGGGGTTCAACCCCATCGCGGCCAATGAACGGGGATAATTCGTCGACTGGGTCTCTCATAACCGATTCGGCACATTCCTCTGAGTGCCACACTTCGCCTCCCTCCAAATCAAATACTGCTGTGTCGCCACCCCCTGTATTCCGACATTCCAACTCAGAGGAACTCCCTTGCGATACAACCCGTCAACGTGAATTATATCCCCGTGACTCGAGACGGTACTCGTCATGCTTTGAAGCAAATAGATCCAGAGAACCATTGAGGATCTGTTCGTTCCGGGAACTTGCAATCCTCCCCACACAACGTGTTATGAGATACGTCCTGTTGTTTCGAGGTGCGGGTTCGCTTTCGACAAACCATCGCCTTACCGACCGCCGACAGATCTTCTCGCCAACACTCCTGAAACCTGTTGCAACCGCCCAGTGATTGAGCAGGCACTGGCAGCGGCGATGAGAATTGCTGAAAAGTGCGACGGAGCCCAGAGAAATATCGCATTCATCAGATGTGATTGAAGATTCGTTTTCTTATTAGATTGTTACCCTTCAGCATTGCCGTTCCTTCGAAATCCATACGTCCCCCACGTTATCGCCTTCACGCTTTCCTGTACCTTTGTTTTCTGACCGCTTGTTACCAGTATGTACCTTGTGTATTAGCGTCCTTCTTTTTGCTCCAAATCCCCGAGAAGCGTAACCCTGGGAACTCACAAAATGTCCGCCATTGTTTTGGATTGTGTGCAGTATTTGGTAAAAACGCCGGATTGACAAAATTTTGGTCATCGGCCGCGTTCCCGCCTCGCTCCTACTCTTCCTCGACAATTTCATCGTCAGCCAGTTCCTCCCGTCCCCTCCTGTCCCTCACTCCCACACAACCATCGCCCAGCGAAACCACGGCCGCCCATCGTACGACACCCGGCTAACACCAGCCGGTTCCGGCAGCGGGTCGCCTTTCCCTTTTCGGCAAGCGGAGATTGGTGTTGAACATCGCTTCGTTGACCTTTTGCTCTCGATCTCTTCCGCGTCCTCTGTGAACCACACCAGCGGAACAACGAACGCGACGTGTTCACGACTGCTACGCCTTGGATTCGACTCGGATTATATCCTAACACCCACGCCTGCACTGATACATCTCCACTTCTCGCGGTCCGAGCGTCGGGTCGTATATGGACTTGGACCTCGAGCTTAATAACTTCTCCAGCTCGCAACAAGCGGGGTCATCGACTGCCACTCCCAACTCCCCTCCCACATCCGTTCCAACAGATACGAGTGCTATACCCCCACAAACAAGCCCCAGCGACTCGCTCCACACACCACTCCTACCTACTTCCGTTTCCTCTTCACCCGTTCCTTCACCTTCACTTTCTAATGGCCAGAGCTTGACGAATATACACACGACGTTCACGACTTCATACCCTGTTGTTATTTCTCAATCCTCGACGACTTTTACTTCTTACGTTACATCCATCGTAACCACATCCACCAACATGCCCGTCACCCAAACTCCATTGCCTCAATCAAACCTCGGCGCGAACTCCGTTTGCATTGGACGGGGCATAGATTCTCTATCGATTGGATTGCTTGCTGTTGTTATCTTGTCTGCCTTAGTTGGTTTTATAATTTGGGTGCGTCATGGGTCCACAATACATTCACACCTGACTGTGGCTGACTTCGGAGCTTTGACCCTAGCTGATATTTGCTGTTGTCCGACCTAAGTTTCGGGAGATCTACGGTCTCAGGGAGTGGTTCCCCCAACAAGAGTTTGTGTTCCACTCGCCGCCACCTTCGATAAACGCTGAACAATGTACAGTCTTCGTCCCAAACCCCTGGGTGATGGTTTCTTCGCGTTCCTCTCGCCAAAAGTCCCGCTTGTTCCAGGTGCACCCGAAGACGTCCAAGACGCCGGGAGAAATGTTGCAACGGATGCGCGGTTGTTCCCTTCAGACGAAGAGCTCACCCAGCGCATACTGTTTGTCGCCCTTCTGGTTTGTATGGGTTGGAGCGTTCTTGCGCTGGGCGGTGCTCTCCCATTATACCTTATCAACATCCCATGCTTGGCCCAGTCTGCCGCACAGACTTATACCTATGGCGGATATTCCGCCGTGTACGACCTCTCACTCCTTCGGCTACTCCAACTCTTAGACGACCGCCAAATCACGACCACGACCGATTCCCAGTTTTCAAATTCGACACAACTCGCCACACGCGCAATTGTCGACGGAAAAGACCTGAAGGGCAATGCGCGGATACGAATAATCATCCTCACGGCTCTCTTGATCGCGCTCGGTCTGATTCCAGCGTTATGGAAGATTCTCCACGAATTCAACACCATCGCGAACTATAGGAAAAGGTGGAAGAAGGTCAAGTGTGCGGATAACGAGATGGGCTGGCTCTCTGCGTCTAAAGCCCCTGGCTTTGTTGGGTGGGGTGAGAAGAGACTGAAGAGCTATTTGCTGAAGGCGGGGTTGAGTTCGAAGTTGGAGTCTGCTGGAGAGAGCAGAAGGGAGAGGAAGGAAAGGGAACGGCGGCTGATTGAGAGGAATAATTCCAGGGAAGGGCCAGAGATTGACATCGAATCTCTCTTTTCAATTGGGTTTGTTTCCATCTCATAACTTGAGTTTTCGTGGCTGTTTACCAACCATCACAGCGATACCGAGCATTTGGCTTACCTCATTGATGAGCGGGACGATATCCTGGACCACCTGGAGATGGCAGAGACCAAGTACATCGCTTCCTTCCGGACGTCCACACCAGAACCGTCGATAGCGGACTTCGATTTTCATCCTACTGGAACGTCGTCTGGAGTTCCTACTCGTCCCGAAATCAGTCGACCGATGCCTCTCTCTGGAGCTCATGGGGTATGAGAATCTTCGCAACGTTTTAACCGTCTCTCTGACGCACTTATCAGGTTGCTCGTCCTCGTACTCGTCCCAGCAGGCGGAGACAACGAAATCGTAACCCGGCATATGCTTCATCTTCCCTTCCCCCAACCTCGTACTTGATGCCGTCATCGTACTACAAGATCCGCAAAGTGGAAGGCGTCAGCGGCGGGCACTTTACTGACCCTGAGGACAGTCAGCCTCGACCGGGCCATTCTCGAGAACTCAGCTTTACGGACACCATCACCCAGCGCGTTGTAGGTAGCAGGTTCCAGGAGGTCACTCGAGATTCCGCGGCGTACGGTCGCCTGCCAATGGGTAGCCCTCTCCAAGTCAACGAGACGGGACAATTCATTCCCCCTCCATCTTCTGTCCAAACTCCAATCCCCCAAGGATACGGCCCGAATTACGATCCATCATCATCCGGAACCTACGAAAGCGGGCATTACGACTCATTTTTCCGAAGGTCGGAAGGGCAGTCGAGGGTCACGTCCGAGCTTGGAGAAGATTGGGTCGACCTCTTATATGATCCGCCACAAAAGTTTGGAGACGAACCGGATTATGATAATCCCCCTGATGTTGATCCCGACATGCCGCCTTTCCCACCTCTGAAACCGCGGCGACGACCACGGAGACCGATCGCACCTCCGAGTGATCACCGGGAGACGTTCCCGCTGAGAATCAAGAGGGGGAGAAAAAGCAACGAAAACGAACCCCTTCCCCCGCATTTGAGGCTACAACAACAACAACCCTTCGTCCGACCAATGTCGGGGCTTGATCACAATGACCTTGGGGTGGTGTATGGGGACATCAGCAATTGGAGGACGAGGTTGAAGGTGATCAATGCCGAGATCGCCGATTCGCAACGAGACAGTTACAACGACATAGCCGATGGAGCGAGGATCAAGGGCTGGCTGATGGTTGGGAAGGGACTCCGATTCTTACCTGGGATAGAACTCATCGATGGTAGGAGCAAAGAGGATATCAGGTGGGACGAGCTTCAGCATCAGGGGTCCGCTGGGAATCGAACGATCTACTGGACATTGGTTGTATTCTTGGTCGTGTTGCTCGCTGCGGGGTTGACCGCCGTTGGTGGCCTGCTACTTGCAACAACACCAGACGTCGCCGGGTTCCTACCCTTTTTCCGGAATTTGCAGACTTGGAACAAGATTCCATCTGGAGTCGTGACGGTGGTGATCCCCACCATTGCTGCGACCATTTTTATCGCCGCAGTCGTCCTCGTGATTCGCCGTAAGTCACGGTGGTTTCCACTCCTTACGGCTTCCTGGTCATCCGGATACCTACTTACATTTCTCGCTTTCCGGTATCAGATATTGCCAGATTCAGCGGTCACATATCGGTATCGGGGTCCCAAATAACAGCATTCAAGACGACGTTCTTCGTGCTAACTGTCATGGGAGGACTGTGGCTTACGGCAATTGGAGCGGTACTGTATGCCATCAATGCCTTCCAGACCGGCGGCGCAGGCAGGACCGTCGCCGACGGCTCAATACTCATGACGGTCCTGGCTCTGGCACTGGTCATAAATGTCGCCATAATTGCCCCCGGATTACTGATGCTCCAACCGTTCCGATTTTGGAGGGTGGTCCGAAACGAGAGAAGAGCGATCACTCCACGACAACGTTTCCGGGGTAGGTTGTCACGTTCATCTTGCGAACTTTTTTTTTATGTATTGCGTTTACCCATTTCCTCATCTTCTATTTGCATTTTCTTTGACCTCCTGTGGGGGGCGTGTTGTATCCATTTTCTGATCAACTATTTATGACTTTTTTTTTTTTTGATAGCCGTCTACCCCGGAGTATACGACCCAGTGTACGCCATGTCGTGTTGCATCCTCGCCATTATTTTCGCCTCGGCATTCGCTCTGATCCTTCCGTTGGTCGCACCGGCAGTGACCTTGCTGTTGCTTCTGACGCTCATTGGTGGGTTTTTCGTTCATCAAATTCTTCATTTTTAATTTTGTTGGCTTCTAATGACGTTTTGCGCTGGTCAAACAGCACACCGGTTCCTCGTTGGCTATGTTTATGGACGTACAAAGTCACCCAACGGAGGACTCGTGCAGTTGTTCATGTTGCGAAGATTTGCGCTTCTTCTAGCGCTCCAGCCACTGATACTCGGATTAATCTTGCTCAGCCGGCGGCTGTGGCCGGAAGCGGGGACGCTATTGGGAACCTCGGTTGCGGTCGCACTATTTGTGGAACTGTTTTGTAGCCTCAAGACGCGGGAACCCGGGGTAAGGTCCCTGAGTCCGGTGACTCGGAATTCGTTGGAGACCTTTGGAACTACGGCAAGGCCCGCCAGGCGCCAAACTGTGGATGAAGAAAGTGTTAGCCTCGTAAGCTCAGACAAAAACCCCCGTTCGCGAGGTTCTATGGCGAGCGTTTTGGAGATGATGTCGATTACGTTGGCGGTAATCCCTTCCTCTTCCCATGCGAGGGGCCCCGTGCCATTGCGTGAGTGCCGCTGGCTCCACTGTTCTGATCGTCGGTTAAGCTTGAACACTTGATTTCAGAAACTGAAACGTTGGACGACTTGACTGCGACTGACCGAGCCGCGCGGACGCACCCTGAAGCACCACCTCACATACCACCTTTGCCGTTTACGGACCATGCAGAGGACATGGCGGGGATCCTGTATGCTCCGGAGCTGATCGCGCCCCCGCCAATCATTTGGTTGCCGAACGACACTGCGGGAATCGCGATGCAGGAGGCGTATGATCTGCAACAGTACCATTCGCTGCAGGTAACCTTGGATGTGAGGTCGCAACATGACGTGATGTCGCAGCGAAGTGGGACCTCGAGGAGTAGGTCCAGGTCGACGACCAGGTAGAAAGAGGGTTTATGATTGTACGTTTACGATGAACTTTTTTATTTTGTAAGGATTGTGACGGACCTGCGGTGGGGTGATTGATGACGAGAGACTCTTTCGTGTTCTACTTATGTTCTTTACCCCGTGTTGTTAATACTTGTTTCATTTATTTCATGGTCAGTGGCGGTGGCCCGTTCTAACCTTCCACTCACTTGTTGTGGCCATGATTGTTACCGTAGCCGCGGTGGAGTTGTATTGTTCCGATACTACGGGTTTGGAACATTGGTTGACTGATAATTGTATGGGGTTTGAGAAAGAGGGAGAAGGCGAAGACATATACAAAATCAGATGGGTGGTGCAGTGGGCGGGATGTGGCTATAGAGCCAATTCGAAATTGAGGTGGAGCAGTTGCACAAGCCGGTACCAAATAAAACTCACTGCATTCTCTCTCCCTTCTCCCTTTCTCTCCATACCCTACTCTCCCTTCCCCGTCCCCCCCGTCTCCCTCTTTGTCTCCCAGAGCTGGTTCGCTCTAGTATCCATCACCCCCCAATGTTCTCGCCTCAGTTCACCTCAGCACCCGGGGACGCAGCCTGCGAGGAAATGACTGCTCAACTGGCCATTTACTCTCGGACACTCTTCGAGTTCACCCTTCGCCTGTGGTCGGAATCCAGAAAACGAGCAGAAGAGGTTCAGAGGTTGGAAGAGTCCGCCGCGGTTCTCAATTTGTCTCGACCACCTCAGGTCAGGACCAGATCTGTGAGATCTGCACATGAAGTCGATGCCAATAGCCAACAGTGATATCTTTGACCGGGACCAACTTCCCCCTCCCCCGTTGTTGTGACATCCCTTGTCCTGGTTTAGACTCTGCAGTTGGTCGCTTGCTCTCTCCCACCATGCCGCCATAATCATCCGCCGTCGCTACCACAACAATACCGTTTACCCCACATGACTACACCTGCATACCGCTGCCTTATATTTTTTTTATGTGAGTTGCACGTTATTATCTTGCTTTGTGGCAGATGTCGCGGGCGGGAGATTGACGTTGTTTACAGTTCCGAGCCGTCGTTGAATTGCATTGTGTATTGTCGTTTTTTTATCGTTCTCACACCTGCTCCGCTGTCCGCTGCCTGTCCGATCCATCCGCCAAGACTACGTTTACGCCTATTACCAACTACCCCGCACGTCGTTCCGCATCCGGCCCGGCGTTTCACGATTAAATATCTCTCTTGATTATACTTGAGCTCATTTCACCGTCATCTCTCCCCTCTATACTGTATGCTCCTCTTTTTTCTACTTTGGAAAATATCGGCAGAATATTTTTCGTTAGAAAAAAGAAAGAAAATTGTTCATCCAACCGAGGAAAAGCAGATAAGCTGCCGCGTTCAAGTGACCGGGTCACGTTTGGTAAGATGAGCTCCACTCAATATAAACGAAAGCCGTGAGGATGGATCTCGGAGATCTCACGGATGCCCCCTGACCAAACCACCCTCCTTCCGCCCGAGCTTTGGGTCCTCATCCTGCGGTTTGCCCTTCCCCCTCGAATCTCTTTCCATGCAGGACATCTTCCGTTCGAAGATAGTCATGCGCCGTCGAACACGAGTCGCGACCGACTCTCGTTCTCCCTCGTCTCCCGATATTGGAGTTCCATCGTCGCATCACTGGGGATCAACAGCATCACGCTGACCGGCGACACCGACGTCGAGGCGCTGCTCGAGTACCTGCTGGACGATTACAAAGGCGTTTACACGCGGAGAATAGTATTGCCGTTCGGTCGGACCGTCAAATCCACGATAAAAGGAGCGACTAAGATTCTTGCCGCGTGCCCTCGCATCGAAACTCTTATCAGACCGGAGCGGCAGGACGATGATTTCCGTTGGAACTTCCGTGCCGCATGTCCCCGATTCGATAGTTTAACTCGCCTCGAGTGGTGGCACTATTCCGACGCACATCGGTCCGGAGGGATCAATCTATTCTACGATGTATTCGATAACGCACCAAACCTCGAATATCTCGCCATCGCCGGTCAGTGGAAACCAGATATCCTAGCCTCAAAGCGGATCAGGAAAGTTCACCTTCCCCGACTCGAAACTCTGCGGCTCCGAAGGTTATCCTCCTCCTTCACCCGCGAGATACAGAAATGGTCCCTCCCCGCCCTGTCCCATGTCATATCCGAGTTTGGGTTATCCGAGACGGAAGAAGGGTTTCGGAGTAAGATTCGCACCCTCGAATTTGCGGCCGATATAAGGTTTTACAACGAGGATAGGATCGGGGATGTCCTTCCGTTGTGCCCGAACCTCGAGGAGGTGCACTACTATGTGCTATTTACATGTGTTCCGGGGGTGAGGGTTCAGGGCCAGGGGTTTGAAACTGTGCAGACGATTGGGTTGCACGCTAAGAAGAACCCCAGTTGGACACCGGTCGATCTAGGTGGCCATTTGAAGAAACACTTAGAGTTTGTTACAGGTCCAAGCTTCCCCAACCTTTGCACGCTGGTACTGCATGGAGATTGGGATGGACTTGGAGCTGAGATCCCGCTTTTGGAGTCGCCGATCCTCCTGCGGCGAATCGCGATTATCAGGAGACCGTGAAGTCTAATGTTGGAGGTGCGTGTTGTCGGCCACTCTTTCTAGTGGTGCCCGTTCCTCTAACGTTGAATTGTTCCTAGAAGAAGGGTTTACGATATTGCGGATGAATGGTCACGTAAATCAGCGCCCTCGCCATGATCGTAGACATGCGAGCCCATATTTGTTGAGAAAGATCACTGGTAACGAGTTGCATTTGCTGGGAGACTCGAAACGACATGAAACCTGTTCCACACTCAACGTTTTTCGCGTCAAAAAGATCGTATCACCAATACCAACACCCTATGCTACCCTACCAGTGTTCGAAGGATGTGATACTGCCAGTTGCGGCATCCCGCTCGCTCGGTACTCTCTGACCCCGACAACGCCGGTTCAGTCCTTGACAACATCTATGGTCGAAAAGCGACAAAACTCTATGAACATGAAACGAAAGCGGTTGAAAGTATGCTACAGGTGTGGTATATCGACGTATAAGCCTGTAGGGATTCAAGCGATTGCATTCAGCGGGTGTTTCGTGGTATGGTCAGCGGGCTCACAATTTAACGATTGAGTCCGTCGGGCGGCACGTCGGGTGTAAATTGGGCCTGGGGCGGTGGTGTTATGACCATCGTCCCATCGCTCAGTAGCTCGAGTTTGCCGTGGTTTGTGACCCAGGGAGCGGAATCCTCAACGACGATCGACGGCAAGTTCTGCCTGTTGTATTTCGATGGTTTGTCCCTTCTCCTCGGTCGCTTCTCGTCGTCTGCGTCTCTGGTGTATTTGGACGAGACGCAGCAGAGGCTAGATAGAAATCCCATTGCGAATCCTGTGTTTGCGTTAGATGTTGTTGAGGGTGGGGCAAGAGAGGAATCGACCTGGAGGGGGAATGATGGAGAGGATGGGCGGGCGAATTCCAGTCAGCGTATCAGTCTTAATATACTTACGCAGGAGATCGCATAGACCAGTTTCCAAGACAGCAAAGTACTGGACCCTCGAAACTAACTGATCGCTGAACGTAACATCCCCCGCCGTCCCATCCAACACGAGGCTACTATCCGCTCTCTCCCTCTTCAGATCGCTTGTGCCTGAACGATGGCGAGCGGTGGCTTAAAGCAGGTGAATACATCATCCAAACGGACCCTTTCTCCTTCGTTTACCCTCTTTGACTTGATAGTCGTCGTTCCAGACGTTGCAACAGGCTCAAACCAATGCTCTTCTTACGCTGCTCAATCTCAACGAGCCGATAGACCTTTCTTCAAAGGACTCCTCTTCATCGACTGGAAAGGCTCCCGCTTTGAACGTCCCCGCTCCGAGTGGTCCAACGGTCTGGAAGGTGTTGGTCTTGGATCAGTTCACGAAGGACGTCATCGCGACCGTGTTGCGTGTCCAGGATTTGAGAGATGTCGGTGTAACTTTACATGTGTACGTCCTCCTCCCCAAAAAATACTCCCAGCTCGGCTGATTGCATCTCAGACAATTGCATTCCAACCGACCACCGCTTCCCGATGTCCCCGCCGTCTATTTCGTCGCGCCAACCCTGTTGAACGTGAGACGAATAGCACAAGACCTCGAAAAGAACCTCTATGAATCTTTTCATCTCAACTTTGTCGAGCCGCTATCTCGGGCTTTGTTGGAGGAGTTGGCTGCTGCAGTTGCGAAAGACGCGACGGGAGAGTTGATTACACAGGTTGGTTTGCCCTCAACCCCCTTCGTTTGCTCTCTATCTCCTTTCAGGGTGCCTGATCGTCCAGCAAGCAGGTGTTAGACCAATACCTCTCCTTCATCTGCCCTTCACCCCAACTCTTCTCTTTGGTGCCTCCTCCGCCTCCACCAGCACCAGCGAACACTCCTCCACAACCTGATCCTTCGACCACGCCCACATCTTATCACGTCCTCAATTCTCCTCAAACGACCGAGCAGGAAATCGAAGCCGAAATAGAGAGGATCGCGGATGGACTGTTCAGCGTGGTCGTGACTTCTGGTTTGCACGCTCAAACCTCGGAGATCTAAATATTCAGACTAATGTGCTACGCTATCCTTCAGGTCTCGTGCCTTTTATCCGTTGCCCGAAGGGCAATGCGGCAGAAATGGTCGCGAGGAAGCTTGAACAGAAGATTCGGGACGCTATCATTTCCTCTTCGCGTTCACACACTTCCTCGACCCTGTTTACCCATGATTCCACCGGATTATCCAACCTCCAACGACCCTGTGCGTGCACATTCCTTTACTTTTGCACTGTCGTGTATCTCATCACGTACGCGTTGTAGTGCTTCTCATCCTGGACCGTAACATCGACCTGGTTCCCATGATCTCGCATGGTTGGACTTACCAAGCGCTAGTATCGGACTGCATGGACATGAAACTGAACCGAGTGGTCATCACACAACCACATAAACGTTCATACGACCTCGACTCGAAAGATTTCTTCTGGGCCAAGAACGCGTCTGAACCGTTCCCCCACGTTGCGGAAGATATCGATTCAGAATTGAATAAGTACAAGCAAGACGCGGCGGAGATCACTAGATCGACGGGTGTCAGCGATGTTGACGACATTTCCCAAATGTACGGTGTCTTGGAGTTATTTTTGACGATGCTGACGTCCTTGTCGTTTAGTGACCTTACCACTAATGCTACTCACCTCAAAACGGCCATTACGGCCCTCCCGGAGCTAACGGCAAGAAAGGCCACGTTGGACACGCATATGAATATCGCCACCGCGTTGTTGGAAGAGATCAAGAAACGTGGGCTGGACGAACTCTTTAGCACGGAAGAAGCGATCTCGAAACAGACCGTCCAAGCCATCCTAGAAACCCTCCGACATCCCAAGGGCGAAGCAACACCCACACCCGAAGACAAACTCCGGTTGGTGTTGGTGTTTTACCTCTCCGTGCCGGACACTGTTGTCACGAAAGAGGACATCACGGAGCTGGAAAACGAGCTGAAGAAGGCTGGTGCGGATGTCGCGGCATTTGAGTATGTGAGGAGGACGAGGGAGATTTCCAAGATGACGCTTTCGATTGGTGGTACCGCTACGCCTGTTATGGGTGGTGGGGCTGGACAGGCTGGTGGAGAGCTGTTCAAAGGGCTGGGTGCGATTGGAAACAGGGTGCGTACACTCTTCTCGCCGGTCAATGGAAGGAGATGATCTGGTTCCTAACTCCCTCCTCAAGTTCGCCGATCGCTTGAAAGAAGGTGGTTTGGAGAACTTCATCTCTGGTGTCAAGAACTTCCTCCCCGCCAACAAACTGTTCCCCGTTACTCGTCTGACGGAGGCTCTCATGGAATCGGCCTCGGCTTCAAACCAATCCCTACAGGAGACGGACGAGTATCTGTTCCTTGATCCAAGAGCGAGTCGAAACGTCGGCGCTCCTGGCGCTCCTGGGGCGGGTGCGGGAGGTATGAGTCGTGCGAGGAGGATGGCCTACTCGGAGGGTACGGTGTTTATCGTCGGTGGCGCTGGGTACGTGGAGTATGGGAATTTGGAGGAGTGGGCGAGGAAAACGGGGAAGAGAGTTACTTATGGTGGAACGGAGATTATTGACCCCGGAGGGTTCGTCGGCGTCTTGGAGGGCCTTGGGAAGGTCAAGACATGATGGGGTCCGTACTGGGTGGACGAAAAAT
>Ga0307515_10001379_pt1 | contig 55021 bp, 60 predicted proteins | sample 17_EM_MG_FD_194513 | JGI IMG/M metagenome (GOLD analysis project Ga0307515, IMG submission 194513) | Populus trichocarpa ectomycorrhiza microbial communities from riparian zone in the Pacific Northwest, United States - 17_EM | ecosystem: Host-associated > Plants > Roots > Unclassified | place...
CGATGGCAATCGACAATCGATATAATGATGAAGTCGTCGACGGAGCAACGAATTTTCAAAGAGGGAGATAGCCGTGCCTACATGATGAAGTGCTACCGACAAGTCGAAGCCCACCGAGAGCCAGTCTACCGAGACATGCACAGAGAAGTCAACCGAGAAGTCGACCAAGATTCTACTGACGCCGCCAATCCAGAGCGCGACTATCAAGTCGACTGGATGGTCACCGAAGCGGACTTCGAACGACAATTACCTAGTCAATGCCACTTACCGATGACTACCGACTGAGAGATATTCTACTCAGCACTGCACGAAGGCTCGGGAGACCGCAAGTTCACTTGAACTTGATAAGTATAAACATCTTTAGAGAAGCTCACTTGCTAGATGTCAACGAGTGAGACGAGACTACACGATTGACATATACGACTGATGATCACCGATGGCTACGAACGATGCCGGCAGCGGAAGCTCCCATCGATGCCGAGTCATGAGCGGAAGCTCTACCACCCTGACGATTCCGACAAAGACCGACGCCGAGATGATATGAGCTACGAGTGCGGTACTGGATGGCAAGTCGGATGCTGTATGAGTTCAAGAGTGGAGATAAGAAGGAATTGAGGTCCGAGGCTCGGGAGCGGAGGAAATGGGTCAATAGAGTTTCGGAACTCAGGACAGGAGGAAAGTAATCAATTGGGCCTTCCTTTCATCTGTTTCTTCTCCTCTCTTCTCCATACTTCATTACTTCATTGGATCTCGGCCCGGTATAAATGGCGTCGGCACGGGTTTTTACCACCTCCGGATCGCAGCCAAGTGGAAGTGGAGTTTCCCCGTGCGCCAGATCCACCGGAAGGCTACCGTACAGTGCCAATCGGTAGCGGGATGTTTGAGTTTCTACGAGTACGTACGTGGCATGATTGTTTAATGCTTTCTTTCCTTTTCTCTTGTATAGTTTATGCAGCCCAGGAGGTCTGCGCCTAAAGAGGGAGATAATGTAATGGCGGCACGTGACCCGGGCCGGGTAACGGCCATTCTATCTAGTCGGCTCGCCACGAGCCTTAGATCTCTAGCGATAATCTTACTATACATCTACACCTACTATCACTCGCATCCACGTTTGCAACCGTATTCCAATAATTACCACATGTATGCCTATGGGGCCGAACGCTGACGTACGTGCCCTTACACTGTGGCAAATGAAATGACTGTCAAAACGCAGATTTTGCTTTGTTCGAGTTGATCAAACATACGGACCTTGACATAAAAGACTTTGCTTTCCGCCATGCGGTCCATATCTTGCAACATACAACATCTCGCCAAACAACAAGGTAAATACACGATACAATGGTCAATACTCCGAAAAAGAACTTTTCTCCTCTTCCGGCTGGGAAATACGACATATCGACAAAGTAGTCCAGTCATTGACAACATCAACCGAATGATGGCAAGACCGAGTTGGTGGCAGAACGGGTCTGAGTGTTGGGAGCATTGCGCAGCTTACGATCCAAAAAGAGGCTGGCAGCGGAGATGAGACAACAAACGCACTTTTTTAACAACGCAGAGAAAGACAAATGGATCGAAGATTAGGTGCAGAGGGAAACCGCAATGGCAAATGCGCGAGTTCAAGACGCCGAGACAGCGATTATGCATGAGATAAAAGATCTGACTACCGCTGAAAGCGCTGGGGGGACAACTGCAAGACTGAAACAACGTTAGAAATGATGTTGAATGCTATTGGAGACAGTCTGAGACATCTTGCAACTTCCCACGATGAGCAGGATGGGGAAGACAAGGAAGATGGGGGATAAGACACAGCGCATGGCAAGCTGAGTGATGACGAACCTGGCTGGGTGATGGGCGCAATTTCCAAAACATCCCTGTACCGCATGGAGAGTTTTCGGCCGAAGCAGATGAGGCTTGCCGAATTGACTCAACCGGCATGGGGGGATGCAGTCACCTTCTTCCGTGCGAGATATATCAATTATGGGACTGCCGAATTGCAGGTTCCGGCGGTTATCAATTACCAAATAAAACCGATTGCAGCTACACCATCTCCGTCAACATAGGCAGAGTATATGCCGCCTCTTGAAATCGTCAGCGGACAATCGCAGATGCCGGCAATGGCTTCTCGACCAGGAAGTAGTAACATGAGGCTGGGTTCGGAGAAACCACAGTCATAACAATTCATACTGCTTTTCTCACCTGTCACAGAACCCAATTCGACACTGATCCTGGATCCGAAGCCTGTGTAACCCTTAGACTTGTACCCCTGCATAGAGCATCCCTAGTTAATTAAAATGTAGAAATTGGATAAGGACGAAGGTATGGTGACGGCTCCTGCGACGCCGGAGGTATAGAGAGCCAAATAGTCAATCTTGGGGTCATATCACTTGTAAAATCAAATTGTGAACCTACATTGCTACGTGTCGGATTTTTCTTGATTTCAGTGACCTAATGATGACACAGGATATTTCATCAGTGTGTGAGCAAGGGTCATACGGGCCATCCGAAAGTTCTAGACTCCAAATGTGTTTGATTGAGGGCCAACAAACGTGGTATCGACTTGCCTGTTATAGTTACATTAGCAAGCAAAACCTACAATAGAGACAAAATTTACTAACAACATATAAGATAGTGATGTCATACAAGTGGTAGGACAAGCGGTCAGTGGACATTCTGAACACGGATAAATGCCAGCCGTCATGCCGCATTAGCCCATGCAAGTAACAGTATAACTCTGCGCTCAGACCTGCTGCACATGGTCGAGAATTTGAAACGTGCTTATGGTAAGTCATCGGAATCGAGGAAAACAAGCTTGAAAAAGCTAGGTCAGGATGTCGGTTTTATATGTCTAAAATTTGTTGATGGATCTGTATGCTGTAACATACCGGCTGAAAGTGCAAAAAGGTGATGGAGCTACGTCATTTATGTGACTGATGATGTGAATACTGGTGGCTCAGAAACTAAGAGCCCTCGATGCTTTTGGATGCACCCGATGATACCTTCGAACGGTATGTTGCCTGTCAACAATGCCTGTTTGAAAATTAAGCAAATCATTGCGCGACCAATGACTGTCAGTATGTCTCTGAGCTGAGCTTCAACAGAGCGTCAACGATTTTAGTTTGAACATTTCGGCAATGAAAGTGTTTCATAGTCAGATCCATCCAAAGAGGAGTTATTGGCTGGCGTTAGATGAAAAGAGGTAAGCGGTATGCTTGTTGCCCCGTCCCAGAAATGAGCGTCAACGGAGCATCACCGATGTCTAGTCTTGCATCTTGGATAATCACTGTGCTGCGCAACTGCATCACACCATAATCGGTGTATTGGCCGCCTTTATGGGCACAATGGCCACCAATGATATTGCTATCACCTTCTCAAAATGAGCGTCAACATAGTGTCCATGATTTTTGGTCTTGCATCCTGGATAATCCAAGGGCTCAGCGATAACCTACTCCCGTATTCACAATATTGGCCGCGTTTATTGTGAAAAATGCTAGTGACGCTAACACAACCACCTACTCAAAATGAGCGTCAACGGAGCGTCAACGATTTTTGGTCTTGCATCTTGGATAATTCAAGGTCTCTGCAACGACATACTCCCGTAATCACAATATTGGCCCCCTTTATAGGCAAAAATGCCAACAACAATTCTGCTACTACCTCCTAAAATGAGCGTCAACGGAAGTGTTAGCAACGGGTCCGGGAAACCTGCAGGGATTCCCGTTTTTGGCTAGTGGTTCGGTTCTGTTCGGTTCGAGACCCGGCCAAAAACACAACACCCTGGGTGTTGGCGGGGTTGTTACCCGGACCGGACATATATCCGTGGGGTTTCGGCCGGGTTGGAACCGGACCGCGGTTCGAACTATAAGGCTCCCACTCCTTTGGCTCCAATTAAGTACTTGAGTTCTGATTGTATCATGACATGGTCAACATGTAAATTGTGCCGTTTTATGCGCTCTTTCACCTCGCGCGTTCAGATTTGGGATCCGAGCAATATTCATAGAATCGCTGGGAAATAACGCCGAAGTTGGGGTGAACTTTGCCTGATATCGATCGCGACTCAACAATTCTAGGTCCTATGGTAAATCTGAACCCAGGAGGTGCAAAAGCATACAAAACTGCCCAATTTACGTGTTGATTGTGTCCTGATACAATCAGAACTCAGATACTTAATTGGAGCGAAACTAGTGGTGTTGAAATGCCGGGTTTGTGGTGGTAAAACCAGCCCAATTCCAACGGTCTGGGTTTTCGTGTGGTAGGACCTGTTGCAACGGTTCAGTTCCGGGTCAGGACCGGACCTGGAACTGACCCCGGTCCGTTAAACAGTTGCTACCACTAGTCAACGGAGCGTCAACGGTCTGTGGGCTTGCATCGTGTATAATGAGTCAGCAATGGAACAGCATTAACCCATAATCGTTCAATCGGCTGCCTTTATGGGCAATAATCTTAGTGACGATATCGCAACCACCTCCTCTTTGTATCTCCTATATTCAACTTCACAAAAATTCATCCGATGTCTCACAGGTCAGACCTGATTCTCCCTTGTAGCTGTAACATCAATATTCAAGATCCTGTTTTGTTCCGGACAATATCGAATCTTCTGACGGTTATTCAGGTCGAGGTACTCAAAGCTCAATATTCTACCACGACGTCAGATACAAAATCATTAAATACCTCGTTGCTAGAGATTATGATATCTTCCAAAAACAAACGTATCTTTATTCGTCATTTAAGCGACCTTACTTTACTAATCATCTTCGATTCTTGGTGGGCTTCAATGAAGGTACACTCGAAGCAGCCTATTGCTTGGAATAATTCTCGACATGCATCTTCGTGGCGATTCCATTTACACTCCGGGATCGAGGAGACCGGGTGTCCTGGCATCATATGTATCGTTTGTCATCAAGTTCTTCGCGATCCATCAGAACATGGGACAAGCTCAATGGGCAAACACTTGCTGGCAATGGAGCACATTGCAAAGTTAAACGAATTAACAGTATCAGAAGTATCCGATTTGACCTGTTCGACTGTCGATGAATCTGCTTTGCCCATACTCAAGAGAAACAGATGTAGAAGTATACCAATTGTAAGTTCGCAAACGAAATTCAAATTTAATATTTAGGTTTGAAGTATACTCATTTAATTCACACACAAAACGCTCTAAACCGGCATCAAAGGACTTTCAAACTGCTGAATTCCACCAAAAAACCTGAAATCTTTAACTCATGTTAGGTTTTGTTTCGGCTCATATTCCATGGTACGCAATACCAAGCCTCGAGCTATGACAGCCATACAATGCATTACGAAGCGATTGGATCTTACTGTCAACCAGCACTCTAAGCGACATTTGCCGGAGAGAATACACACTGCCAGTGGATGCTAATAAGAAACAATTGCCGTCAAGAAACAAAGTGAGTTAAGCTTTTGACAGATGGACATCAACGAACAAATTAGCAATAAGGTTGGTCATTGCCGATTATATGGATCAAAATTGGGCTTTGGGGGAAGTACATCTGGCATTGGATGAGGTTGATAGCCCATTCTTTTCCTATTTCAAAGCTCGTTGAGGATTGCAAGTCATGGGTCAATATACTGGAGCATGGCCAGCCGGAAATTTGAAGGAAGTTCTTGATCGTATTGGCCTGACTGACGGCAGTTTACTCGGAATTACAATTGATAACACTTCCTCAAATTACTCGATATCTCGCGAATTACAAACTACTCTTCAGGCCTCAGGAATCAAGTGGCCTGCATTGAGATACCACATACCATCCATGGCACACGTCATTCAGCTTGCTTTAGGGGCATTCATGAGTAGTCTGGGTGTCAAAGGCCACAGCAAGTCTTGGGAAGCCCATGAGAGTGACCCGCAATTTGGAGAGAATGAAAGCATAGACATTGGGAAGAGTCACAGACTTCGAAGAGAGGGAAATGCGAGAATCAATAAGCTATGCGCCATGAGACCAGGTTTAGCAAAAAGCATTGAGAATGTACGAATTTCAACATATTTTGAATGTGCAGAAACTGACATACAAATAGCAGAGAATACTGGCTGTAGTGATTACGCTGACACCTGGTCGGCGAAACAAGTTCATCGACTGACAGAAAGCCAATGTCCGGATCGCAGTACTACCTATTATGGATGTGATGACACATTGGAAATAGATACTAGAGTTTCTCGAGCGCGCCTACCGATTACGTGAATTCAAGTGTGAGTGGCTGAACAATCCAAAATACAGCGATTACCGGCCACTATTCACAACACAGGATGAGTGTATGATTGTTGAGTATGTCAAGGAGGTTTTACGGCCATTCCGGGACTGGACTAGTGGATGTCGAAATGGCATACAGTTACTCTGGACAACCTCTCCACTGTGTACAATGACATGTTTGATCGCATGGATGGCGTGATGAGAGGTTTGGCCAAGAAGAAGACTCAGTGGAAGGAAGACTTATTCGTTGCCATGAAGTTTACATGGCAGAAGCTGTCCAAAAATTATATGGAAGTAACTCCAACGACCTGTATGCTCCGCATTTCGGCTCATATCCTCGATCCATTAAACACGTTGCGTTCATTTAGGAAGTGGGACAAGGGAATGGATATTAATCCTCAAGTCAAGCCTTCTTATATTACACAATACCAGGAGGCCTTTCTGAATTATGTGGAGAACGAATACTGCGCTGGACATCGACGATTGAAGGTGACTAAGCTCGAAACCATACCGGACAACAATCTCGGCTCCTCCAGAATGGCTTCTAGATCTAGTCAATCATCTTATGATCCATATGATTTGACCAGAGATGTTGAAGAATACTTAATGCCTAACAATGTAGCCGAAACAACACCTGGACAAAGCGATCGTGCAGCACACTTATTGTTAACCGCCAGGCTGCATTTGAACTCACCTCCTGAATTACCACAGAACAGGGGGCACATTAATCTGAATCTTCATGATTACCACTCCGACCCAATTTTGATTAGTAGTACATTTTGGTTACCGGATATCACCCACTGGTGGCGGCAACAAGAAGAAATGCACTCAAAGTACGCCGATCTCTGCAAGGTGGCGTGTGACATATTGTTGGTGATACTGCACGATGTCCGTGTGGAGGCCAGTCTTTCCCTTGCGCAAGGTGTCGTCAGGCGGAGGCAGTCAAAAACCACAGGTGAGAGCCTTCGCGAAAAGGTCGTAGTAAGGCTGTTTGCTCGAGCTAATAACAGATTACTGGCCGGTGACGTCCCTGAATTGGATCCAACCAGTGCTGAAAACGACATGGAGATGAAGCGAGAGGCCAAGCAAACGAAGTTGCACTGAATGGCTAAGGTCCACAACATTTTGGAGATGTGGCAGGGCAGCCAAAACCTACGAGCTGCACAGAAGGAGTATCGGGCTCAAAACAAACAAATGACAGTGGTAGGATACATTTCAGATACCGAAGAGATCATCGAGGCATTCTGGTCACTCTTTGGACATGATGGTGCGGCTGCATTTAAATTATCGAAAAATCACCTGTGCCACCAGCTTTTTCTGCAAAGGACTTCCCGGGAGGACGAAATCAAATATTGAATGTTCGCCGAATCAGACAAGACATCAGCCATCCTGCCCGGAGTGATCAGGATAGTTCACCAGAAAGCAATTCAGACACCGAAAATAGGCTTAACTGGAATGGGGATCTGGATAATCCAAATGAAAGCGAGGGCGACTGGGAGGCAGACAATGTATCCGATATGGAACTGGACAACAGCAGCGAGGATTGAGCAACCCCGGAGAAGCGGAATGTTTGTGCCGAACCGAATGTTCCCGGATTGATTTGGCCTATACGACGGATAATGAAACGGGATGAAACGCCATTGATCACAGTCAATATAATGGAAACGAGAAGGAATAAGGGGATCGAGAAATTGTAGTACAAAATGCGTCGATGTATTATCAACAAGTTCTTTATGTAGTTTGATCAAGATGTATATTTAGAGATGTATTATGGGAGAATATTGAGCAGTTGCGTGAGAAACTTTGTTGATAAACGATGAAATACCACGCAATATGAACTATTTGCCAAGATGTAAAAATTTCAATCTTATGAGAGCTACCAGAGTTAGAATATTACTGGGTTTGGCTTCGCCATACACCCATGTCTTAATCAGGCTGAAAGGCAACCACTAAGTTCAAATAATTATAAATGCAATTATTAATGGTAGCAAATCTTGACTGGACAGTACATTAAAATGAGCGTCAACGGAGTGTCAATGATTTTTAGTCTTGTATGTACAGTAATTGAAAAGTGCCCTGGCCGCCGCTTTCCATACCAAACGTAATGGCAGCCTTCTTTAGCAAAACAATGAACAACACGGTCACTGCCCATTTTGAAAATGTGGGTGAACAGAGTGTCAACGATTTTTAGTCTTGTATGAATGGTGATTGAAACGTGAACTGGCTGCTGCTTTCCATAACCAACGTACTGGCAGACTTCTTGGGTAAATCAATGAACAACACGGTCACTGCTCCATTCTGAAAATGAGCGTCTACTGAGGGTCAAAGATTTTTAGTCATGTATGTACAGTAATTGAAAAGTGGTCTGGCCCCTGCTTTCCATATCCAACGTAGTGCCAGCCTTCTTTGGCAAAACAATACACAACACGGTCACTGCCCCATTCTGAAAATGAGCGTCAACGGAGCCTGAACGATTGTTGGCTGTGCATCATGTGTGACCTAATTGGCGATATGATTAGAAACATGCATAAGTCAGATAATGACCGCGTTTCAACGGAAAAACAATTGCAGCATGCTTCCTGCCCCATCCTGAAGTCGACCATCAATAGAGCGTCAATGATTATTGGTCTTGCATCCTGGCTAATCTAAGTGTCGCAATGTGGTAATATTTCATAGACGATGATGTGGCAGCCTGTTCATTAGACACAGCGCATGACACATACGTTACCCAATCATGAAACTGAGTGTCAAAGGAGCGTCAACAACATTTGGTCGTGCATATTGCGTTGATCAAGGCGTTACGCAGATTAATGAGCGCATAACTGAATTATTGACTTCCTTTATAGCGAAAAATACAATGTATAACAGGAAAAACACGGATTCCAAATTAATTGAGAGTACAAGCTGCACAGCATGCAATTACGTATTATTGGTTGTCGAAAACACAATTTTGGGAAGATATGATAAATACACTGCTAAAACAAAGGCTTAATATGAATCGATAGATGGACACGCAAGGCGACCTGCTAACAACCCGGCTATTTCGGACGGGTTGGGAGTTTACCATCGAACCATACTCGGGTTGACGGTTCGGGTGTATGGAAAACCCGGACCGTCAATATATCAATCATTGTGTTCCGACCCAGACCCGGACCGGAAGTGACGGTCCAGAACCGTTGCTATCTCTAACTAGTATGACCTTGTACGAACTTGTATGAACTTGTATGAACTTGTGAGGCTGGTACAAGCAGGGAGGGCTTTAAGATTGTATGAACTAATACAAGCTTGTATAAGCTGATACAAACTGATGCGAGCTTGTAGAGACTGGTACGAGCTCGTATGAACGGGTGTAATGGCATGGCTGTACGTGATGTGTCCAGGGCCGGGTAATTCCCGCTGTATATAGTCGGCTCACCACGAGCCTTAGCTTTCTAGCGATAATGTTACCTTAACTTACCTTTATACTACTCTACAATATTGACATCCACGTGTGTAACCGTATCTACTGATATACCTTCCTACCAGGTCTTACACAGGGTGTATACCTTTAAACTATTATCGCTCTTACAATTTCAGATACGTTTCGCATACTGGATTTCATGAATTACCCCTCTCCGACACGTCACAACACGCAATCTACGCGCGAGATATCATTCAGATTTGACAGCACTGATTGCGTCAGCAAAGTATCTTGATATGTCAATTGAATTGAGGTTAACGATTGCAGAATGACAATTCCGAGTAGATTCCAGAAGCCAACCGGCCCAGAGACGCGTCAGCGACCAACATCAATGAGATTCGATAAGTTACCTTCCAATTGAGTCAATTGACAATTACAGGGACGATTCCAGATCCCATATGGCTCCGAAAGTCGCGTCACCGGCAATGTCTCAGCTGGCCCTACTTCAAAGTTGCTCTCAAATTTTGTCCGATGAGCGCTATCGCATGCGGACTATCCAGCCGACACAGGCCACAATCGCACACCCAAGTGCACCTACGATTATATTCTTTGCACCTATGAAGGATCAGGGCGGGTTTACGCGATACGCGTGATTCACATTTAGCGATTCTACCAATGGCAGATCTCATTGCAATTGCCTTCTACAGGACTCGATATAGTCATCTGCGTTATGGATGCTGCAGAGGATTCCAGCAGTGGCTATGCAATGAATCAACTATGATTACCGATATGATTACCAGTATCATGGTCTACCTTCAGGCAGAGTTGAAGATAGTGGAGCAGCGATCACAGATCGTGTTGCAGCTCCGTAAGGGAAGTATAATAACCCCTGAATATTCTAAAGTTGCCAGCAGATACGATTCACAATTACCATTGTCAAATATCCCCTTTGGCACCTGATAGGACGACCGAACCGGATTGTTGTGAGGAGTGAGAGCCATCTGCACCAACTCTATTCGATTTCGTCAAACAAGTCAACGAAAGCTGATCGCCAACGAGCGAATACGGATGTGCCCATACGATGGCATACGAAGCGGGTTTTTAGGAATGCAAGCGAGATTTTCATTTGTAGCCGGGATTCTGAGGATCCACAGGGCTACCGGAGGATGAACCGTCTGGGCACTCTCAGGAGACCAGCGGATTCCGCATCTATTTGAAGTGCAAAGAGGTTGAATTGATGTATATATCCCCACGTGGGAATGGTCATTATTTGATTGTCAACAGTCCCAACTGGGTGAGGCAAAGACAGCATTTGGTTGTCAGACAGTCCCAATTGGACGTGACAAGTACGTGATTCGCTGAGTGAGCTTATTCGTACAAATTGGTGGCAGCCGTGGTGCACACACTGTGTGAGCTGGAGACTGATCGGAGTTGCCTTGGTACCAGTCCAGGAATCCTAGTGTCGACTTGCAAAGCATTCGACTTTTGGCTCTGCAACCCCAGGGTCAGCGGAAGCGGTGGCAGTGGACCGGGTAGGCCATCAGGTATTCCTCGGGAATGTACCTGGATCACGGCTAGGGAGGAGGCGTGTTCCGAAGGAGGTGGCGGTGTTCCGGATATTACAATAGTTCAAACCAATGCCTTCCACGATCAACTGACCAGTGAGGAGGTCGTTTGGACGTTCTTCCTAAGAGTGGGAGTTCGTATAGGGCTGCTGGGAGTGACCGTGGAAAGCATCTCTAGTGTTGAGATAGGCACCAGGCACTGGACGGGCGAGCAGGGAGCAGCGGCGGTAGTTGCGGCAGAAGAGTGTACCAACAATGCGGACCTTGAATGACTGCTACAGGCACGCCGAGACAGGAAGGGAGTACTGGACGGTGGGGCTTGGCTCTGCTATTGGCGAACAATTTTAAATCCAGACTACTGCATATTCCTCCTTACTGCTCCATATATATATATTACGAATTGAGTAATAACGTTTGCAGATGCAGCCGGTACCACGACAAAGATGGTGCCTACAGACGATGGAGGACCTATCCAGCAATATGCAGAGATTTTGTGGAGGTTCAGCAAAGCCAAGGCGGAGACACTCCCGCCGCCTCGGGCAATTGCAATTGATTTGGAGCCCGGCTACAATTTGCCACACGGGCGGATGTACAACTTCTGGGAGTTGGGTGGAGCGATATTCACGCAATTGCGTGGATTAAAATCACGTGCTCACGAGGCCGGAGCATGGATTTGGACTTCAAGATCCCATGCCATATGGACGGATTGATGAGTGGGTATTTTCACATGATGGACGATATGTAACCGGAATATGGGACTCTGATGAAGCGTCAATGGAAGACGAACATTATGGAGGGCAGTAACGATAGCCTTCAGAGGGCTTACAGAGCTACAGGAGCAGTCACGGAATGCGGCTCATACAAGCACAATTACGCACATGGTGGAACGACTGGCTGAAGCCAGATGGATCGCGACCAGATGGATCGCGGCCGGAGATGGATTGCGGCCGGAGATGGATTGCAGCAGGATATGGATCGCGACCGGATATTGATGGGAGACCGGAGGTTGATGACAGGAGATGGATAACGGGAGACGGATGACAATCAGTCTCCTTTCCTGTGAAAGCTACGAAGTTACAATCGAGCGCAGATTTGCAGACATCAGGTGTTCCGGCGGCATGGCTCCACCGAGTACTATGCTGAGTACCACTCAGAGCACTACTCAGAGCACTATTCAGAGATACCGAATCATGCGCCTACATGCCCGAATTTCCATGCCGAATATGATCCCAAGTGCGATCCCAACTCAGCTTCGGTGATCCTGAGTCACAGCTACAATGCCGATACCTCGCATCTCGGAGTCGTATGAGATCAGTCGTCGGCGGAGCTACGACGCACAAAAGGGGGATGAGTGTACCGGAATCAAAACCAACCCCAACTGCAAGCAATCAGCGTACCGGAAGTGCTGGGAGGAAGCGCCTTGGAGCGCACTTACCGACAGACAATCACAGCTGGAGATTAGTGGATGAGCATACCTTGGAAGAGATCACTAGCACAGTCAACATGCGTACATGGAGAAGAGTCAACAAGCAATCACGACAATCTGGATACCCAGACAAGTGACAGCGAGCATACCTGGAGATGGAGCGGAAAGCATACCCGGAGGAAACCAGGCTAGCACACCCAGCAATTGGAGATGATAAGTGCACCGAGCATAGGGCGGATGTCAAGTGTACCTACAAGTGCACCGACTTGGAGGATGATCAGTGCGACAGCAAGAGCACCGGAGAGACAATGAGAAGATCAAGTTCGCTTGATCTATACCGAATGAGTGCAAACATGGCTACTGAAGCAGTTCCCAACTAGACACTGTACAACTGCATTATGTCTACCGAAGAAGTTCCAAACGCAACCGAAAATGATCTCCGAACGAACGAAATAGTCTACCGAACGGCATCGCGAGCGATAGTCACCGAACGTCACCGCAAGAGACAGTCACCGAATGGCATCATGAGAGACAGTTGAGACTACTACGGTGAGACGATCACTGAGATTTCGCAGCGACTAAGATCATGGCCGAATGACTCCAAATTGGGATGGAATAAGATGATTATCGGGAGCCCTACCTTCGGAAGTCACCGACTGGGATGGTTACCAAACGGCTTGCCGAAAGGAATGCCGCACGACTATACTAGAGGCCTATAAGCCTGCTTGGCCGATGCTGAAGGAGGATGAATACAACTACTGACGGGAACTGTGTGAGAGCCACCAGCTGCAAGAGATGATATCGAGGCTGGCCTACAAAGCTATGCACAAGGGTCTGGAGAGTGCAACAGCGCTTGAATATATATGATGTATGACTGACCATTTTGTGTGAAGCTTACGAGATAGATACAAGGTCATAGATGATGGACCATCACCGACGGCGATGATGAACAGCAGCGAGCGGAAACCACCATCGATGCAGCCGAGTCAACACAATGCTCATACTATGATCGGGGATTTCACCGAGATTACTGTGTCTAATTCCGACAATGACTTACACTTGGTACGAGTTCCATGTGCGAGATTGGATGGTCGGATGCCGGACATTCCGGAAGTGGAGATATGGAGGACGGTGTCACATTGGATGTTCCTTCTTTCTCTGCTTTCTCTTCTTTCTCTTCGTTTTACTTCTTTCTGCTTTGGATCTCGGCCCAGTACAAATGGCGTCGGCACGGGTTTTAACCAACTCCGGAGATAAGTCAAGTGGAGGTGGAGTTTCCCCGTGCGCCGGATCCGCCTAATGGCTACCATACGGTACTAATCGGTTGTGAGACTTATGGTTCGTACGTTTGCGGACGTTTAACAGTTGTCTGATTGTTTCCTTTCCTTTTCTACTCTTGTACGGGATTATGCAGCCCTGGGGGTCTGCACCTAAAGAGGGGGATAATGTAATGGCACAGCTGTATGTGACATGTCCAGGGCCAGGTAATACCCGCTTTATATAGTTGGCTTGCCACGAGCCTTAGATCTTTAGCGATAATCTTACCTTAACTTACCTTGATACTTCTCTACAATATTGACATCCACGTGTGCAACTGTATCTACTGATATACCTTCCTACGAGGCCATACACAGGCGTATGCCTTTACAACGGGTATGAACTTATATGATCTAGTATTAGAACCATTGTATGAGATGATACAAGAATCCCATGCAACAACAGCTCATACAAGTCGGCAAAACATTGTCTGAATTGATGCGTATATAATCTAATCTGTTTACAAAATGATAACATCCTGATATTCCCTCATAGTTCAACCTATAATCTGGAAATGATTCGCAAGTAACCATCTTCCAATGCTTCCTTGTCCTTCTTGCGGTCATTGACAGCTCTAGATGTGACTAACTTCTCAATGCCTGGAAGGTCCTGGGGCCAGTAGGCAGGAATCTTCTTCCGAAGATTATGTATTTCCCGTTTTTCCATATGTGTGCCAGTCTTTCGGGCGAGTTTTGCGATCTCACCATACTCATTGATTGTGTCCGCCTCTGCTTCTTGTCACCAGACTAATCTTCGTCAATATAGCGTTGACTGAGAAATTCTATTTCTAATATGTTCGGCAACCTCTGCACGAAAACCATCTCTTCCCATGAGAGTCTTCTTGGATGACCAAGTGCTCTGAGACTCCATAAGTAATGCAAAGCGCAAGCAAATACCTACAGAGTTCTCCTATGCACCTTTTCACCCAGTAAACAGAGCATCGAATGCTTGCCCACTGCCAGCACTTCTCGTAACCAATTCATTGGCATTAGTGCTGGACAGGACAGCCGACACGATGATGCTGATTTTCTGATCTCCGGACTTCGTGTCTAGAATCTATGATGCGCAATATCATACATTGCGCAGTAGCATAACATACATGGGTTTCACTTACCAGGTGACGGATTTCCTTCAGGTGCTGCATCTGCTTTGCAAGAGGACTCTCCATCGCCACTGCCAGTTCCATCTCCTTTTCCATCTTAGCCATGCAGTCCTACTTTTTACGCTGCACAGGATCATCATGCATGGTATAAACCTCCCGCAACTACTCGCTGTTAAAGGCGTGGCAACCACGGGGTCTTGTGCCTATCACTGGCTTGACAATGGCATCGTCCATAGCATGGTTTCCTTCACGCATGACAATATCCCAGGCAGATACTGAACAACGTCATTTCTGCGGTGCTGGTCGACAGTTGTAAAGTAGACTTAACCCACAGGATAGGATGCTCTGTCATCAGTCAATGGAGGTTGCCAATAGCATGATGATGTTAATGGTGGCTATCGTAGTGGCAATGGTGATGGTGGAGTGGTATTAGTCAGGATGCGGATGATACGGAACTAGATATAGCATCCGCGACAACTCTAGTTTCCGTCTGAAGCACCCGGGTTTTCTGGACGGCTCTGACAGCTCTTATGGAACCTTATACCCTCTGATGGAGCATTACACGCTTCCCGTCCCCCGGGGGACGGGTCGCGTTACATACTTACCTACATCACGTTGCTCCTGGTAAAGACACCATCAGAACGACATGTGTATTACACTCTTCGCAGGGACTGCAGATGTGCTGTAGCCATTGAGATAACGCATGGCGATGTTAATACCTTTCTTCGGCCGATAGCCACATTGTACTTCTCCGCTATTGCTATATATCAGATGCTGCACTCGCCGCAGATATGTTTAGCTTCACATATTGCAATTCAGTCTTCGCTTCGGATACCACACATGTCATTGCCTTTGCTTCGCCATTATCGTATTTTACAGGTCTGAAATATACAGTCCAATCTTCACACTCTCAAGTACTATGCCCTCAGTCCTACACATGCTGCGTTGATCCATCATTGGCTTGCGATGAGTATTCCACCTCATCCGCATCCAACTCGTCGCCATACTCCCCCTCAGATCCGTCGACATCACATTCCCAGGTCACACCTCTCAAGTTCAGTCACATGGCATCATCACCGTCTGGCATTGTGGTTGGCGTAGAGCACGTCGATTTCATCACCTTCACCTTGATAATCCCCGCTGCCCACTGGCATTCCGATATAAAGTTTGTCATCTGTGCAATTGTTGTGAATCGGGATCTTTGGGTCAGTGCTTCTCATCACAGGCTCCTCAAGCGCCACTTTAGAGCCCAAATATTCAAGAAGAATCGCATTGTCAATACGCGCTGCTTCCACATCATTCACCACGTCAGGTGTTGGGTTCTCCACCTGTTGGATCTGACGCTTGACTGCAGCAAGAGTGTTGTTATACACCCTCTGCTGGTAGCTCTCCGGTAGTGTGTTCCAAGTATTCATCAGGAATGTATATGTGTCTGCAACGCCAGGTGAGCTTAACAACTTGCCTTCCGTTGCAGCGCAGCTGGTTGCTTTCTTACCGCCCTCATTCTTGTGACTGAAGTAGTTTGAGTGATCAGGTACGTCCGCCTTCAACTTTGACTTGGAAGGTTTCGAATGAATGCCATTGTTCATTTCCCACTGCAGGAGAGCATAGCGCAAAGCGCTGCAGGTAAACATAATCAGTGTCGACGGTATGTGACCGTCCATGTCATCAAGCATGGAATAATACAATCCATCAGCATACTTACCGCGGTTATTGGCCCGATGATATATGTTGATGTACATAAACCGTGGGATTGCTTGCACCAGAAAGTAAAGTGGACTGTAGGCATTTGTTTGCAGCTTTGGACTTTCTTTGCGTTGCATTTGGACCGTGTACCCTGCCTTCCACATGCTCTGCTATAGAAACCAGATATTTATTGTCTGCCAGAAGGGAATCAATGAATTCCAAACGCTCTGCGGTGGAGATCATTAAGCTCTGCCATGTTGTCCCGTGCTGATGGAATGAAATTGGATATAACCTTATCGACTTGAGCGCGAACAGGGTACCGCTTTGAGTGTGTAATACGCAACGTGGGCCGTTGCTTCAGCATACATCTTTCAAGATCTCCTTTGTGCCTGCATCAAATGGTATGGATCAAATATTCTGTTGCTGCATTGCGGTGTTCCAGCACGTCTCTATTATCTACTGGTGTGGGGCTTCAGCTAATGATTTCCCAACGTGTGGCGTTGCACAACTTACCATCTCCAAGTCCCTTGAACTCATAAATGGCCGTCTGTTCAACATGTAGAGGTCCAGGAGCCTGCCTGATACAAATACAAGACGCGTCATGTCAGAGTGACCAATCGATGGATGCTACAACTGCCGGAGACCACACATTGAGGTGTAGACACTGCCTGTAACGGGCGGGATCGGGCGCAGGTGATATGGATGTTGCAGGACTGAACTCGAAGTGCGTATCGAGGAACAAAAATCAGGATATGTTTTTCAAAGTCGTACTATTGGTTGCTATACAAGAGAACGAGTAAAGAGAGAAGAAAAGGAAATCCTCCAACACCATCAACACTATCTTTATATACAATTCGTCTGCCACCTCTCGAACCATTCTCCATGCTCCGATGTACCATCCGAATCTTATCCCATGATCTTACACACCACTCCGTTATTCCTCATCGTAACAACCACGCCATATCGTCCGACGTCGCAACACTTCTGACCACTTCTTTATCTTACTAAATTATACCGCCACCATCTCGCCGCTTCCTCCGCATCTTCCAACGTCTCCGCCTTTCCGTAACACAATTCCTTCCGCACCACCCATATCTTTCTTCTATTATTCACGGGTGTCACCGTACCTGCCTACGCCGTGACACTGCCTGCAGTTGGGATTGCCACTACCTCTGTCTCTTATCCCATTGGATAGCTCGCGTTCGCAGTGGAGTGGTAATGATCGTGAGGGCTTCTGGATTAGGGATGGGGGTAGGCAGGTTCTCAAGAGGGCTGAGAGGAGTGGAAGTACTAGCAATGCCGGATGCGGGGCTGGATACAACGTGATCTGTTGAGTCTGTGTGTGTGATTCCGCTGGGCGCTGGTGTGTTACGACTGCTTGTTCCCGTCGTGGCAGTTGGACTATTTATTGACCGTCACTGTGTAGCAGAAAGAGTGAGAGTCACGCTTTGAGTGATATCTACAACATTAGAATTGTTCAGCGAACATGAGGGGGTGGAGTTCTAACCTTGGATAGCTGAGGCTATGGAACTCCCTCCTTGAGAGGAATCCCTCTCGCCACCAGGTTCAGAAACGCGTCACTTAGCATACGGATGTTGAGAATTCCCTGAAGGCCCATGCGTGTGTTGATTCTGACGATTTGAGAGACTTCGAACAATTCGTACGACTGGACACGTGACCTGGTCAGGGCTGTGGGAAGGCATCATCTGATATGGATGTTCGACGATACGACTGTAGGAATAATATCCTCTGCATTCATATGCAACGGCAGGCAAGGTAGATTCCTATTTGAGCGATCCGGGAGGAATTTGACAAAAACGGAGACACCGTGTTGACCGCGCGAGACTCCAAACCCTGACAATACCCGCGGTCAAGATCTCTTCAAAATCATTCACTAATGGGGTTAATTTCCACCAGATTGAACTCTGATTCAACTCAGCATTGATATTCACTGTTACAGCAAAGTCTGAAGGTCTATTTTCACCGCTTGAAGGGTGTTTATGCCTTCTTGGCGTGATTGTCATCGTATTGCACTCATTTTTGGCACAATACTTTGAACTATCGATTGTGTATATCTTCAGCTTCCCGGTGGAAATCTCCCTTTGGCAGAGCTAAAATCTTCCCAAAGCGATCAATAACGTATTCTCTATATTATAACATCAGTTGCGTCTGCTTTTTCCACCGTGATACGTGTGTAGCTGTGTTTGATGGGTGCACTGTTGGGACAACTTGAAAACAACTCCGTTTGCCCCGAGATACACGAGGTCTGAGCAGTAGGAGTGGTATGAGATGCCAAAGGAATGCTCGGTGTTGCAAATTGTCCTCACCGCGAGTGCGAAACCTCGTCTCAAGTCTTGTCATCGACGGAAAGCCTGGTGGTGCGGCAAGATCAATGCTGCGCCGTTTTGTGTTCGTTAACCAACAAAACCAAGAGGATAATCATCGAACCACAAAATTGCAGGTACTCGAGGATATATATCCCTTCTTCCAGCCTACGCCACCATTATCTTTTGCTGCCATATTAAACACACTGCCTGTTACCGCGCTGGAATGTATGGAGGTACTTGGGGTTGAGAGATATGAACATTGGAAGGGTGTCGAAGAAATTGTGTTATGGAAAGATGGAGACCTTGGGAGACGTGGCAGAAGCGGTAAGATGGTGGCAGTATAATTAAGAAAGATAGGGAAGTGGCGTGAGCTGTTGCGACGGCCGATGATATGGCGTGGGTGTACCGATTAGGAGTTGTGGGAGTTGTGGGTAAAATCATGTGATGAGATTAGGATGGTACATCGGAGCATCAGGAATGGTTCAAGGGTGGCAGACGAACTGTATATCAAGAGAGTGTTGTTGGCGTTGGACGGTTTCCTTTTCTTCTCTCACTACTCTTTCTCTTCTATTGCAAAGCAAGTTACCACTTTGGAATATATTCCGACTCTGTTCTTGTCTTGATTTCCTCAATCCGAATTTTGAGAGTCTCTTGTTTGGTTTTCTGATATTACATTTGAGTTACCAATATCACTTACGCCCGACCCCGCCTGTTACACTGGAACCAGTCCTATTTCAACGTACCTAATATTGAATGTGCCTGCAACCCTCTAAAGCATGTAAGAATTCTTGGGAACCTTGCTCAGTTTCCTGTTGGGTTTACCGAGAACCAAATCGTCGCTGGATACACGTTTGCGACGATTGTGTCGATGAGTTATTACGACTTACCGGATTTGATATCCGTCAGTACGCTGATAAACCACCATATTCGAATGGGCAAGTACGACAGTTACTGTAACTCATAAACGAATTGATTTGATCTCCCTGGAACACGTTGACTAGATTTTGAACCTGAACCTTGGAATAATTTCCAGCGAATCGAAATGTCATTGGCAGCAACCATTGAGGAAGAACCTCTGTAAGTTAATTTTTCGGAACAGTCAAATGTCCCCTCCCGTTGGAATGCCTACTGAACAGATGCGGCCAGGGAAGTTGGCGGACTCGGTATTAACGATCCCGTGTTTGGTCCACATGGAACTCGGTATTCAGGAGCCCATTCTGCGTGTCCTTGCGATCCTGAAGAACCACGTGAGTGGGATGAACTTAATTTTGCCGGAACACATTCGACAGTTGGACACGCCGCAGTAGCAGCAACAACAGCAAAGTCCTTTTGGATTCTGCTATTTGTTGTACTAACCCCAACCCCGACCGTCTCCGAAATCTGCGCATGTAATTCCTACTGGTACATGTGCTTGATCCGCTTCATTGACAGGATCAACGGAACCCCGAACGGCCCTGGTGTCTCACGAAGAGTCGGGTGTCATCAGGGGACTCATCCACTGACTGCGAGACTCGATCGGAATGGACGAACAGATGCATGCATTCGCACAGACATAGGAGGTAGTAATGTGGGTGGCACAGTATTCCCAGCCCATTCGCGAAGAACCGATGGTGTGCAGCCATCCACAACAAATCGTCGACCTGCAGCGGCAAATGACACATCAACTGACGAAGCAGTTCCTGCCGCAATAGTGTGACCATACCGTGTTGGAGGAACGGATACAGACTCTGGCACATGAACGGGACCAAGCCAGGAGGGATCCCGCAGCACCAGTAACGAACGAGATCCTGTGACACGAACTGGCGGATTTGACCAAGGATGCACAGCAATCTGGAGAGGAAGCCTGCAGTGTGAGGATGCAGTTAGCAAATGCCTTGACATTGGCAGCCAGGGCGGCCCCGGCCGCTCCCGACATTTAGGAAGGCAGAGGTCTTGAATTTCCTGTCTCCCCGGATTTTTCAGGGTCAGATCGAACTAATTTGAGAGGCTGCATTGCTCCACTGTGGATTGTAGTATGATATAAGCCTGCCCGCTTTCCCGAAGGACAGTGGAAGATGCGGTACGCATTCAACCGCCAGAGGGAAGTAGCCTGAGGCCAGATTTTGCCACACGTTCCGGAGGACGGAACTATAGGCCTGGAAGACCTACCACCATTTGTACAACTCCTAGAAGCAGCTTTTGGGGACCCCTACTGAGTAGCTGCCATGGACAGCAAGATGCTGGAAATCAAGCCAAAGACCTGTGAGTTCTCTCATTATTATGCTGAGTTTCAACATATCGCCACTGGACTTGATTGGAACCCTTCGGCTCTGCGGAATGCACTGAGGATGGGGTTGTCTGAGCAAATGACGGACTCATTTACCTATAGTGATATTCCTGAAAAGCTTCCCGCATTTTTAAAGATGTGCCACAAACGGGAAAATCAGATCCGACAATGACGTGCGGAAAAGGTTGCCCAAGATATGGGAGGAAGGGTAGGATTCGCTTACGCCAGGCCCCCTCCAGTTCCGAAAGCCCCCGAGAGAGCTGCAGTTGGAAAGATTGCTGGATATATTGGACCATGGCCAATGGATTTTGGCATTGGAAACACGAGGAATTCGGCAGAGGAGAGGGCGAACAGGTTCGCTGATGGGAGGTGTTGATAATGTGGTGGGTGTAACAACAGGGCAGCAGAATGTGCAACAAGGAAGAAGGCTCAGATGTTCATGGTGGCTGGAGTGGAGATGAAGGATGTAGGAACCAAGGAAGGCTCCGAAGAATCGGGAAAAGATTAGTTCAACCTCAGCAGGATGGCAGTTTGGTTGACAGAAAAAGTTTTGTTTCAAATGCTTTGAAATGTTTTGGAATTTCGCGATTATCAGTTAGCAAGGTGGAGGTATTGGATGGATCAATGGGAGGGAAACATATAGTTATAACCTGCACATTGACCGTGAATAACCGAGAGGTACCAACACATACTGTGATTGATTCCGGAGCTACTGGCGTTGCATTTAGGGAACAAGATTTTGCTAACCATTACCCGATACCGCTTCAGGAGCTGAAAGTGAACAAACTGGATGAACCAATCGATGGAAGGTGCATTAATTCCGAGGATATTACACATATTGCGAATGTTGGCATGGAGATTGAATATCATAAGGAACAGTTACCTATGTTCATTACAAAGTTAGGACATTATCCAAATGTCCTAGGGATTCCACGGCGACCATCACATGATGCAGCAGTACGCTTTGCGTCGAATACCGTTACGTTTGGCTCCCAATATTGCATTACACATTGCCATGATGCATCAGTAACAGTTCAATGAGTTCCGGAAGGAACCCCCAGAACCAGTCTACCAGAGTAAGAAGATATTCAAGCCACAGATTCGACCCCCCAGACCATTTTGAGGGAATACTGTTATCTGCAATGGGGCGTCCTTCTTCCATACAGTTAAGAAAGGGAATCTTATGGTGTTTAAAGCATTTTTATACGATATTAATAAAGCTATAGAACCAAAGGATTTGAAGGAATGCCTTTTGGAAGAGATTGTTCCGAAACAGTATCATGAATTCCTCCCGTTGTTTAATCAGTTGTTGGCAGACACATTACCACCACATCGACCCGGGATTGACCATGCGGTTCAGTTCAAGGATGGGGAAACACCAACCAGGGGACCATTATATTCAATGTCAAGAGCTGCGTTGGTCGTATTGAAGGAGTGGCTTGAGGAGAATATGTTTAGGAGGTCAATTCGACAGTAATCCTCACCGTTCATGGCACCCATATTGTTCAGGACGAGACGCCGTGGAGGATTACAATTGTGTATTTACTATCGACATATCAATAGTAAGACAATTGAGAACCGGTATCCCCTTCCATTCAGAAAAGAGACAATGCACCTTCTAGGAAAAGCCTGGATATATACCAAGCTGGGTGTACAACGAGCATATGATTTTCTTCAGGTTATGGAAGGGGATGAGCATAAGGTATTTTTTCGGACAAGATATGGGCTGTAGGAAGCTACTGAAATGCAGTTTGTCACAACAAATGCACCAGCGGATTTCCAAGGTTATATCAATAATGCCATTAGAGAAGCCTTGGATGAGTTCGCTTCAGCATCTGGATAATGTACTGATATATAGTAATTCTGAGGAAGAGCATGTTGGCCATGTTAAGTGGATTATGCAGCGATTGTTGGAAGCAGAATTATACATGAAACCAGACAACTGCAGATTCCATAAGGAAACAGTTAGGTATTTGAGGTTGGTTATATCGACAAAGGGTATTTCCATGAATGAGGATAAGGTTGGGACTGTGCGAAATCGGAGCCGGGAGAAGAAGCCAGGGAATGGACGATTGAATTATCTTGTCAAAGTAAAACAGTTCCTGGGGTTTTGCAATTATTATCGACTATTCATTCTGAAATATTCTGAGGAAGTGGAACCATTGACAAGGCTTACCAAGAAGGATGAACCCTTGGTATGGGAATTAGAACAACAGCTGGCCTGTGAAACAATGTTAACAACATTTACAATGGCACCTCCACTTCGACATTTTCACCATGAGAGAGAAGTAATTATTGAAACGGATGCTTCCGATTTAGTGTACGCAGGAGTATTATCACAATGGGATGATGAGGGAGTGTTACATCGTGTGGCCAACTATTCGAAGAAACATTCACCAGCCAAGTGCAATTTTGATATATACGATAAGCAGCTGATGGCTATTATTAAAGCACTTGAGGAGTGGAGACCTGAATGTGAAGACGCCGCATGTCCCTTACATTTGATAACTGATCATAAGAACCTTGAATATATTATGACAAAGAAGCTTCTGAATTGACGACAAGCATGATTGTCGGAATTTTTAACAGAATGTGATTTTGAGATCGTCTATCGGCCAGCAACATTGAATGGAAAGGCCGATGCATTGACAAGGCGGCTGGGAGACCTCCCTGAGGGGGGGGGATGAAAGATTAAACAATATGGAACAGGTTGTGTTGAAACCAAATAATCTACTGCAACAATTAAGGATAGCGGTGAACGGTATACCCACAGAAAAGCATCACCTGATAGATAACCTTCTTGATCAGGCATACCAAGTTGACCCTTTACCAGATAAGGTATTAAAGGCGATACGAGATCATGGTAGCTTGAGAGAGATCACTGTAGCAGATTCTTAGGAGAAGGACGGTCAAGTATGGTATCGGCGAAAGCGTTATGTCCCTGAGGGGGAGCGATAGCAATTACGATTGATACAAGATCACCATAATAATACATTAGCTGGCCATCCAGCACGAACGAAGATGTTTAACCTTCTGGATAGACAGTATTATTGGAAGGATGTGCGGAAACAGGTGGATCAGTATATCCGAAATTGACACAGCTGCCAACAGTCTAGGACTTCAAGACATGTGACGTTTCGAGATTTTCGACCGTTACCCGTACCAGAGAAACCATGGGAAGATATTTCTATGGATTTTGTAGTTGGGTTACCAGTGTGTGATGGAGTTGATGCAGTGTGGGTGGTAGTAGACAGGCTCTCGAAAATGCGACATGTTGTTCCATGCCATGCAACAATAGATGCGGTAGAGTTGGTAAACTTTTCCTTCGAGAGGTTGTGTGCCTCTGTGGTTTGCCAAAGACTATTGTTTCGGATCGAGGACCTCAGTTTGGTTCAATTTTTGGGGACCGCTATGTAGTCGATTTGGAATTGATCGACAAATGTCTACAGCATTTCACGCGCCCTACTGGGAAGTTCGAATGGTAACGCCTGAGCTCATTCCAGGTCTGCATGCAAGTGTCCCCATATGCGTAGAAATTGGGGTTATCTGCGTCATTACGAATGCATCGAGTACAATCTGTTTCACTTTTGGACCCGGTGTTAGAGGATCCTATGGTGGATCAACCAGTAGAACCCCTCTGCTGGTTGAGGTTGATGGAGAAGAGGAATATCAAGTGTATTGTGTTGAGGATGGTCGGGTTTATCGGAATCAGTTGCGGTACTTGATTCTGTGGAGGGGTTACGAATCACTTATATGGGAACCAGCAAAGTGTGTTGATGGGTCATAAGCGGTGGAAGGGTTTCATCAGCGATATGCCATGAAGCCCGGACCATTGGAGGGTGTTCTCGGAGGACCTCGAACCTAAGGGGGGGATACTGTCACGGCCATTCAAGTATGTAGGCACTTGCGATTAAAAGACATGAATTGTGGAAGGGTGTTGAAGGAATTGTGTTATGGAAAGATGGAGACATTGGGAGACGGGGATGAAGCGCCGAAATGGTAGTGGTATAATTAAGTAAGATAAGGAAGTGGCATGAGGAGTTGCGACGTCGGATGATATGGTGTGGTTGAACTGATAAGGAGATGTGTTAGTGGGGTGTAAGATCATGGGATGAGATAAGGAGGGTACATCCGAGCATGAGGAATGGTTCGAGCGTGGCAGACAAACAGTGTATCAAGAGTGTAGCTGGCATTGGAGGGTTTCCTTTGCATCTCTCTGTACTCGTTCTCCTGTATAGCAAAGCAAGTCACCACTTTGAAATACATTCCAACTCTTATCTTGCCTTGATTTCCTCAATATGAATTTTGAGCGCCTCTTGTTTTGTTTTCTGATATTACATTTCAGTGCCCAATATCACCTACGCCCGACCCCACCAGTTACACCAGCACCATCATGAACTCTCTCGACATCACGTGACATGCCCAAAACAACGCCTCTTGTTCCAAAACACACCACAATAACCTACACAACTTTGTACGTTCACTCTGGGCTTTCTTTCGCTATGCTCAACTGTATCATAATGCTAACACATCGGATATTGATCAATTTTCAACAAGCAGCGATTCCACCAGAGGGCAGCCCCAAAGAACAGGGGCAGGAAACTACCACGGAAAAAATGACAACCTCAATTATAAATCGATGCCTGTCGTTGGATCTGGACTGTGTAAAGGGATTGATCTTGGAACACATCTGTGGAGTCATACGGATATTCAATGTTTGTGGGGTCAAGGATGAGAGCGCCTGGGACGTCTTTTATGATATAATCTTTGTTGATCCAGTCACGACTCGCCACTTGTCACAATTCCCGCCGATGTGGCCTGACCGCAGTAGCAGCAGTTCACTTTTTCGGGAGTGGGGGGCGGCCGTCCACTCATATATGTGTCAAATGTTTGACAAATCCCGCGACCAACTGAACAATTGCAGGTGGGACAACCCCCGGGCCTTCGGTGATGAAGAAGATCTCTCCAATCCACACACAACCAGCTAAGGAAAGGTTATACGCACCGGTGAGTATTTCGCTTGGTACGGTAGTGACAATCTCAGGGCGAAGATTGAGCCGCCTAGCTGCAGGCAGCACAAGCCTGGCGAAATTCGGGACGTTAGACTACTGAATTAGGATGAGATGATCGACCAGGACGAGATGATGAGAACTGGGCAAATCCTAGCGACGACAATGACAATGACGACGGTGAGGGTGAGGAGGACACGCCAGACGGTGAGAAAGGAATGGGGAAAGGGAAGAGGGCAAAGAATGGGAAGGTGGAAGGGAATGGGAAAGGGAAGGGAAATGGTTAAGGGAAAGGTATTGTTGAACTGTATGAGGAAGACTTGGACACAGAGGGCTGACTAGAGCGGGTATATTTGGAGCTGGATGCATCACCCGCCATGTCAATTGCCTAAAATGATGATACCGACTCTGCCGATTCGGACAGCGAATATGGCTCAGAACTTGATCCTGATGTGGATATGCGCATGGAGGATGATGTGGATGCTCCTGACGATGTGGTTTTGGAAAGGCACGATGAGGATGAAGAAGAGGAAGATAAAGAGGAGAAAGATGAACAGAAGGAAGATGAGGCGGAGGAGGAGGAGGAGGAGGTAGTGGATGAGGATGAGGAGGAGGATACAGATGAGGATGATGGCAAAGAACCTCAGACGATTGGCCAGGGAGAGGTTGTAAATACTTCAGTTGAAGATGTCAATGCAATGGTACATGATTGGGCAATCGTGCGACCTGGGCAAGGGCAGGAGTTGCGCGAGCATACCCCACAGCCACAACCTGCAGCGGCTGCCCCACGGCCACACACTCTGGACCCTCGCCCACGACCACAATCTTCGGAGACTCATTCCCTCAGTGTGCTGGAGCATTTGGGGAGTGTGACTCTGCAAAAACCTCGCACGGCAGTGCGAACTGTACGAGAAGCTAAGGCGGCCGGACACACCTCGGATGTGGATGTAAATCACCAGCTGCTGATTGAAATGGCAGGTGGCAATGATCTTCGCAATGTCCCTCTCCACGATGTCCCTCTCCCCGATGTCCCTCTCCCTGATGTCCCTCTCCCTGAGGCACTCCGGGATGGATCGGTAGGCCAGAATTGAACCACGCCTTGCGTTGCAGACAAGATGTTGGATGTTGCGTTCCGGTCAAGGTTAGGTTCGTATCTTGTTCATTTCAATTGATCTAATCTATTTGTCACAGGCATTGTATATTACACGAGTCGCGTGGTTTTTGGATCACTTAACGTTTAATTCATTTATAAATTTTGTATTGGGTTTATTTTATTGGATTTATTTAATTCATCGTATTATGGGACATTGCGCAGGGAGTGTTTTTGCAACATCTGGCATGTAAGGAACATCCTTGTGATGGTGTTGAGGCTGAATAAATCTCTCAAGTATCGTGAGCTTATACCCACACCAGCTTTCTCAGGCCCAGCACCAACGTTTGTTCCTTTCTACAGTGAATACACCACTCCTCAAGTGTCGTCGACAATGCCAGAGAACACCCCTTTCTGTTGCCCTTAATTTTCTCGTCGAAAGAAGTTCACCTCAGACAACTGGTGACTTAATCATACGACATTTCTCCATCCTGAACACCATCTGACAAATTTAACTGTTCGCAGTGCGCCCCGAAGGATTGAACTCGCTCAGCATTGTGACTTCAACACTAACAAAGATGCAGTTGAAGACTTGGACGCATTTCATTACCTCAAAGATGTTGAAAACATCGCAGAGACGGAGTCTCAACAACCGCCACCTCTGCCGTGGACGGAAATATACTCCGGCGCCAGTGCTCTGCTGATCGATTCCATCTCTGAGCCATGGGAACCCGACACTCAGGGCTGGCTTGAGACGAACCTATAAAACAATTCCTACTACCTGTTTGCGATGCGTGAACAGTACAAATATATCCAGTGCGTGATCAAGTAGAAGGGCATGAAGACGTACTATGACAACGTGCTGAAGGAAGAAAACACTGCTCTGCATTTACCAAGCTTCAAAAATGGGGATCACGTCGATGAGGTTGTTGCTCGCTTACCAAATGATCAGGCTCTCGGGGAGTGGGAACTATACACTCTCAAGGATATGAGATGTAATGACAATCAACAATGCTTTATCAAATACTGGAATCGTGACATCATCAACAGCATGAGATTGTTGATACGGCAGCCAGCCTATGCCGAGTATCTCATATTCGACCCTCAGTGGAGCTTTACCAGCAATACACCCCTGAAACGCCTCAATACCAAAACGCACACTGCGGACAAGTTGTGGGATGCACAGATAATGAGAGATACTGTAGGATAATGACATGCTAATCGATGTTTAGTCAACGCTCAGAGTGGGGGATACACAGGTTCTATTGATCGGCATATCCAACAGAACACATCTCTCGGATTTTGTTTGCGATATGAAAGAGTGCCCTGTATATAAGACAATTGGCATTCTATTTTCGAAGATCCGCCAGATGCCCTCAACGCACAGTGTCATAATGGTCGCTCTCCTACCAATTCCAACTAAGAATCACAATATTCCTCACCAGCGGCTGAATGAGCGGCCACAAACACACCGAGAGGTGCTGAATGAAGTACCCCAGTGAATACTCCAGCCAGTCACCTGTAAAAAACATCCCAGTGCCGGGAGCGGGTATTACAACGTTCTCTGTGCAAATGGCAACATCAGGCATTGCAAACCGGTTTTAGCAGCATGCCTTGCAAATTGTCCAGAGTATAGCGACCTACATCATCTCGACCAGCATGTCTGTTTTTGGTGCGAGTGTCCAAAGAACGAACACGGAGATTATGTGCATCCTGACAAGCTACACCCCCGGCGGGATAACAACCTATATAGGAAGCTCAGCTATTCCAACACCAAGGCCGCAGATGCCGAACTCTCGTCACACCATATTCACATAGGATTGAACATGTATCAACATATGCCGTGCATTGTGAGTGACCTCCCTAATCCCGACCTTCTCCATACAATTCAGATCAGCATGCTTGACCCCCTCCAGGAGTGGATTTTCCACTTCATGAAGACGTACGAAGGGCTTGACATGTACAATGCAATCTGCGTAACCGTGCCTGCTTACCACCACCTCACACCAAAAAAATAAGTCAGATGAGGAAGTTTCTCAATGCAATGGGAAGGAGATGAAGGAAATGAGCTGGTACATGCTTGGAGTTGTTACCAACTATCCACCAGGCAGACACCCCGTTCAGCATCCCATATTCAACCGTGCAATTGAGAGCAAACTGGCATTGTTAGAATTCTATTGGCATGCTTGATATAAAACTCACGATGTTGCAACATTGAACTAGATGGAGGATGCCTTGCATCGTTTTCACTGCATCAAAGATGTGATATTACTTTGGCGATCCAGCAAACAGGGAAAAGCCAAAGCCAATGCTCTGAGCACGGAACACGTGAAGAAGTGAAAGGTTGCCAAGGAAACAAATGGTGACACTTGAACGCCATCCACGAAGCGGCACGAAAACAACGCCTAATGAGATTATATTTGCCATGAGATAGATATTTCCAAGGAGTCAGATGCCGAATTCAACTTTCAGAAGATCCGCTTGCTGTCTCATTCGGCCAGACAGGTTGGTGGATATGGAGCCTTGCAACAGTATTCTGTCGAGAGACATGAACAAGCACATAAAACCATCCTCAAGGATGGTTGAAACGCCTCCAATCACAATTTCAACTACCTACCACATGTAATCAGTTTTCAACATCATATCCTCTGCTTCGAAATCAGAGAGCTCAATCTCCAAGCCCACTCTCAGCATCAGGAGAACAGCACTGCTGACTGCAAAGTCTTCCCTTCTAGGGCTGTCCTGGCTGCCCCCCTCAGCCCCCTGTCCTATGTGAAGCCCAAATTCATGGGACCCCAAAACTGCCGTGATGGAAAGCATCCTGACGCTATGATCAAAGGCCTCACAGCAGTACTCGACAATACTCAAGAGGCAATTCACCGCTCGTCAATATTCTGTGGCACATGGGAGTTTATACAGCATACGAGTCGTAACAAGACATATATATCGGATGAACAACTGCATGCAATGGAGCTCTGTATTACCATGGTATTGAGGTTCAAGTTGAGGGTTTAGACAGTGAACGCATATCTCAGATGTGTCAATGCACAAGAAGCCAGAGCTGGTGGGGGGGGGATCGAAGGAATGACTTGGTGTGGGTAAAGCAACGCCCAGGGAGGTGTTATGCCGCGCTGAATGGGTGTCTCCCATGGCAACTGCAACGACTATTGAAAATCAACCTCCAAAACGAGGATGGAGGTTTCTTTGAGGACTGGTTAGCCCTGGCACTCATCACCATACCGGAGATCATGAGTAGCATGGATCCCATCTTGAACTTTGTACATGTGAGAAAAGTACTGGCGGACGTTGCTTTGCAACTTTTCAGCATGGAAATTATTGTCAGCCCCAGGCAGTCAATTCCAGAGATTGCAGTACTAGTAGCAAGACAAGAGACAGACGGAACAAGCAGTCGATTGTCATCAGCCACATAGATCTGGCGACGTGGAATGATGTGTATGATTAGTACAGAGAGAAATGCAGTTTGCACGCAGGTAGAAGCAACGCGAGGAGAGATCCTCACAGCATCACCCATCGCCTTGCAATCCCGTACAATTAGGCAAGAGAGAATTGCATTTTGCGCGCAGGTAAAAGGAATGCGACGAGAGATTTTCGCAGCATCACCCATCGCATTGCAATCCAGATGCAGGCCGGTACCCAATGAACCCATTCCGATGTATGGTCACATTTGGCCACAACACCAGAGTGTTCATTTAACATTGACGACCAACAGAGCGAGAAGAAACTGTGAAACAGTGATCGGAGGGCGATATGCAATGTGACGCATGGTATTGAGGCCGGGTGGAGAGTAATCCGTCACCGTGGTTCCTCGGATGGCTGTGACAGAGCGCGTCCACTCGGAAGGAGCCATTCCGCCTGCAAAGATATATTTTTTGCTTATGAGGGCAATGGCAGAGTAAAGAGCCCATGTGCCCAGTAACATGCTATGGACCCCCACCCTCCAGCCAGCATTCTGTAGCTACCGCAGTTTACCTGCATTGTCAACAAATTCAAGTTCAGCCTGCAAAATAGTCAAGTGATTGGGCTGAGCAGCACGGACACGGTTAATAAACGAGGCTGTGACCAGGTTCTCAGAAGCTTGGGCCGTTTTTCATACCGTCGCCAATAGGTTCATGTGAAATTCTGGGGAGGCAAATGAACAAATCAATTGAATCAAGCTCAATCCTATAATCCAGTAGGCACCATAATCATCCAAATTGGAGCAGATTCCATAGCCTTACCATCCAATCTATTTACTCTGGATTGTGTTCATTATGCCAAATTCCCCCATACATTTGGTGGTCATGATGGCTCAGTGGTATATTACTATGATAAAAGTGAATGTGCTAATATATTATAAGTCAGACCACAATTAAACTCTGTATGGGATCGAATGACAAGAATAAGAATGTCATCCATTTGAGTATACCCCGACCTGAACCGCTGACTTTTTGTATGCTGACATAATCAAACGCTAAGCCATTCATGGCAAGTTAATGCAATTTAGCCAAAAACCTCAAGGTCTGCAGTTCAAATCCCACCTGAAGCAGCCAAAGAAAAAACAAAAACTTACTATGTAAGGCTAGCCTAGCACGCTATGATGACTAATCGGACACGATGATGTGGCGGCATCCCGGATACGGGTAGGCGGGCATGGCAGGTCACTCGCTCTCTAGTCAGGGTAATACGTAGTTTTGCGGGTGTCGCCAAGACACACTATTTCCAATCGGGTAATCGCTTAAAATTTTTGAGGTGGTGTAGTAAGCGCCGGGTAAGTGACTTCGGGTGCACCCCCCTGCGCGACGATATTACTAATACCGAGGGTTTGTGTAACGCCCTCGGAATCACAGAACCGTAGATTGGCTAGCCATAGGTGTTCTAGTGATACATATCCACGATAAATATATTGGATACATTGTACTGATACATATGTGTGGTGATACTACGATACATTTCGGATACATATATTTTTCATCCATGAGATATATTTTCGGCCACTAAATGTACTATCACAGGCAGGGCGGAAACAAAGATCCGACGACCTGAAAAAAAAATTTCAAGATACACACTGCAAATGACATTTTTTTCGTGATACAAAGGAGTGATGGATGACTCGAAGCCGGGATCTGACAGATTGTTACCCTAATTTAAGTTTACTCTTAACAAATTTTTTGCCTCAAACACTCCCAATGACATCTATTTCTGGTGATACATAACTGTTCTGACTCTGACACTTGTGTTGTATTCGTAGATACAAACACCCGGCCTGACCTCTGACGTTGTCTCTGCCCTGCCCGTTACAGTATCAGGCTCGTGTACATTAGAAGGATTTTCTTCCGGTTTTTTAGAGACAGTTGATGTATAGTGCCGCAGATGGTACAGATCGCGGTCGGTCAACGGATATACTCGAGTAAAAACGAGAAGATCGCATAAACGGATATCGTAGAGCCGACTACACACCACCAGGTAGGTGTCCATGTGGCAGAGGGAGTCCGGGGGATGGATGTTGGACAGTTAATGCAGACCGTTATCATAGTGTCGTTTACAGTCAACGAGCGGAATCGCTAGCGGTGGACGCTTGCAGCACACGGAAACTGATTGTAGCTAGCAAACGGGAGTCAATCGCAGTGGGTGGATGGAGATATATTACTGATAGCAGTGAGTGAATGGATATTGGTGAGGTAAGAGTCTACTGCATTCGGTAGATCGGAACCTGCGGAATGAAATGCGGATGTACTGGAAAAGAGTATATTACTAGAACTAAGAATTAGAGGGTGCAACCCCATTACCAGTCGAGTTTCTAAGACTCTTCCAGCTTACAACGCGCTAGAGATAAACTAGACCAAAAGCACACTAGATGCAGATCAGTTAGGAATTCATAGCACAAGACTAGGCTAAGGCAAGGAAAACTTGCATTAGGAGGTTGAAAACTCGTTTTTTGTGACTGATTGTGAGTCATGACACCCCTTTTCCATTATTAGCCTCCCAGAGATCCAACCAATAGTTCAGCAGTTATAACTGCGATGACACCGCTGCATGGTCACACTACCACTACGTGGTCACACCACCATGGTCGCCGATGCATGTGTGGGGCAACAGTCCACGTGTAATCGTGCCACACACATTGTGGGCTACACATGCCCGAACAATAACACGAGCTTAGGAAAAGACTTACATGCAACAACCCTGCTCCGTAGCCAAACTGAAAACACCAAAACGCAGTTCCCTCCCCTTTGCGACATACGGGATTGCTCAAAATGTCGTAACGGAGCATGTTGTCTATGATGAAATCAACATTAGGACGGATTATGCGGATTTGGGGCGTCGCAAATATGGCAAAACCTCTTTGACAATGTGATTATTGGTCGCCGTGTCCCGCATGAAATTTGAAGTCAGAGCCCCTGTTCATCATAGGGGTTATCGTCTCTACACACGATCGTATTCAAAAGCGATAACGTAAGTATACGTAAGTAGGGCGAGGGGAACACAGCAGTGTAGACTTCAACAAAATACCAATTTATATTTTCGGACAAATTTTAACCCAAATATCACCAGTCCCTGGACGATCCCCGACGTTGTAGTATGAGAGTTTCTCCTCGTACAATTTCCTCGAAACCGCGACTATGCGCAGCTAGCGGGCGGGATATAAGCTTCCTATTAACATATAAAATAGCAGGTAAGAACAAACGTGGCGCTATCTTGTCTCTAAGGGCGTTGAATGCCGACTTCATCGAGAAGAAAATAACTGTATTCCGTCAGCGACAACATCTTAGCTTCCGTGGTGGATGATTACCTCTCGATTGAACGGTTCTTTGGGAATGAGATTCGGGCTCTGAACGATACCGCGCGTTGGGAGACATGAGCTTTGCTCGGTCAAGCTGGTGGAATCGTGGAATCGTGGAATCGTGAATTCGCCGAATTGTGAAATCGTGGAATCTTGAATTCGCGGAATCGTGGAATCGTGGAATCTTGAATTCGCGGAATCGTGGAAACAGTCGATACTTAAGATTAGTCGCGGAATCGGTTGATACTTAGGCTAAGTCGGCAGATTAGCGGATTCGGATAGTCGCGGAATCGGCTGATACTTAAGCAGTATGAGGGATTTTCAGCTTATACTAAATAACCGCCTTATATGATTTTAAATCAGGAGGCTCCTTCTCTACATGTCAGATTTAAGTCATGGTGAAACCCAGAATATCTTGAGATGACTAGAGTACTGGGGTGTTACTCGAATGGGGTTCTACATTCACGAATGCTAAAGACTTAGGGGTTTCTGTGATGAAACAATAAACTGAACTTCAAGCACTCCAAAAAGTACGGTTATAGTGATAATATACCATCAATGAAAGCATTCTACTATTTTCTAATGGTTGAGATCGATGATGAAGTAGAGAAGTAGGGCGAGAGGAAGCACACCTAAAAACCCCAAAAGTCTTGGCATTCGTTCAGAGCCCAATTCGAGTAACACAGTACATATCTCAAATTAACTCTCCACAATTACCGTTGACATGGCTAGGCCAGTAAAGTAAGCCTTTCCTTGCCACTTATCCAAACCATCTTTCTTGCAAGCAAGTCTTGTGTCAACTCAAAAGCTATTACACGATTCTTCCAACAACCCTAAGTTCTCTTTGACAACTTCCATTGATTTCACCAGGCCGTATCAGAAGATCAGTGCCCGACACCGTTGGTGGTCTTTCGATATAGTACAGGTTAATCTTCATCGCCTGTATTCATCACCTACGTATACCTACGCATTTCATTTTTCGACAGTGATCGACACTATTAACAATGTCGTCTCCGACAGGTATATGATCCTCATTCTTTTTTCCCTCAGCATGATGCTATCCATAGCCGACCACTGTAGATTATTCGGATGTTCCTTACAACTAACTGGGTGTCAGAATGCATCACAATGCAAGACAATGTTACGCTAAGACCCCAGGTTAATAAAACCTTCAACCTATTATCATCCCTTCGGTAATATCTGCCCCTAATATGAGTCCTAAGCGATGGTGGATTTATGTTATTAGGCCGAAACATCCTCTCCAGACGTCTGTCTATGGCGTCGGGGTATGTCAAAGTATCAGCAAAGTAGAGGACTCCGAAAAATTCTTCTTCGGAACTGCAGTATACATTGGCGATGGCTTCTTTTTGACTGCTGCACACGTTCTCAAACGCGAGCGTACCGATTCTGATCAGGCCCTATACGATACATTTGTAAGTTATCTAGTGATCTGCATTTGTTTGCTTAGCCGAGGAATACTGACCTAGATAGAGAGTTTTTGTTGTTCACAGGATCTCGAAAATCAACTTTCAAGATCTTGCGCTTGGACAAGTCTCTGGTTCCCTGGAAGTGGTGCCAGCGGGCTATATGGATCCCAATCTAACCCAAGATCAACCCATCCCGTCAGCCGAAGAAATAAACCCGGTCATGGATATGGCGCTTTTGCGGATACTGGAAGGAAAGATACCACACTACGATACTGCTGCCCTACCCGGGTTCGCATCACAGTCGAATTTTGACGCAGTGTTTCTGGGCATTAACGGGTTGGCGGATGCATCCCCCTCTGAATTGAAGAAGTATCCGGCAGGAGTGAGGAATTCCTTACAAGCTTCCATCAGCGCTTTGATGCCGAGGCGAATGTCCATGACAAGTGATCGGGCAGGATTCGCCAATAGTAGTACCGACGACAATGAGATTCTAGTACCAAGCGGAACCGATGCACAATTCATTACCTATAAGATGAGCACCACTCCAGGATCGTCTGGGTCAGCCATCACAGTTTCTAATAGTCGTGAGTTGCTTGGTAAGTGCAGATTTAGGCAACCAGATTCAAATGGCACTGATAGAACTTGGACAGGAATTCATGTGCGGTCGAATCCAGATTGGGTGTCGGAAGACGGAACACCGCAGATGATAGTCACGCCTCGTACCGTCAATGTCGCAATCAACTTGAACACTGAGGAATTTCGGTATTTTGCTAGCAATACGATCATAAGCAGACTCCACAATTCCCGGGCAGTAGAAAGCTGGAAGTACTTTGTTGATTCCCGGGCCACTTCCTCTTCGAATATTACCCATCAACCCCTTTCTTCGACTACAGAGCACAATGACCAGCAAAATGAAAACCTAGCTCACAGAATCAAGCGTTGGATTCAGTTGAAACTCCGCTTGCACCGAATTACTGAAATAGGTCCCCAAGACTAATGGCCTACGGATACCTCGCCTACATTTCGTTTCTGCATATTGAAAGGATGGCTTCAAGGCTTAGTATAAACTTACTTTTTTTTTCACTGTATATTTATTTATGTTCATGGCAGCGATGACGGTTACTCGAATGGGGACGATTCAGGTTATGCATTGGATTAATAGTAATTGAAGTTGTAAGTATAGTAGGGGGAAGTTCACTGGAGTAGTACCATCACTCATAACTCTTCAGCTGGTTTCTTCATTGTGTTGTACATATACTTCAGGGTGGCTGGTACTTTGGGAACTTCACCCACTGTCTCTCTTTCTTCTCTGAAGCCTACGGTTCCTTCGAGATTCCTTTCAGCAGATTCGCAGAAGCCTCGGATGCGGAGATGAAGGTGGGGATGAAGATCCTGGAAGACGGCGATTAGCGATGCTATATGTGATAAGGGCGAAGTAATGTTGGAAGTTATTTTCGGCGGGGCGGCAGCATTTGGTACAATGTCAGTGGCTGAAACTGTCTCACAAATATTGAGAAATTTTATGTGCCGAGGCCAGCGCTTATTAGAGCGGTTTGGCCCCCAAAGTCAGCAATCTTCTCGTCGTCTCGGATCTTGGCTGGGATCTTGGCCGATAGTAGTTCTGCAGGATGCAGGGCGTTTTACCTATGTCGGATGCAGATAGCGGGGCCGAACATCATGGTGAGTATGAAATATAGTTACTAAGTTGCAGTGACGGCCATGGGTGAGATTTTGGGCGAGGATATACTTAACTTTGGTACTGAAGAGGAGGTCTTTCTGTTTCTTCTCGACTACAGCTGGAAGGTCTCGCTCTCAGGCTGGAGCTGCTGGAACTGCTGGCGGTGTTGCTGCTGGTAGTGCTGCTACCGGGATGGTTGCTGCTGGTACTCATTCTGGCTGTTCATGGTCGCGGTCACTTGAAGGTTGAGGACTTCAATTGAAGCTCCATCTCAGACTTCATCTCTACTGTCATCATCTCCCCACTACTGTGTTGTCGATGCTGCAGAGGTTCTGACAAAGGTAAAGCTCCCTGCATCCTGCAGAACTACTGTCCCAGCCAAGATCTGAGACGACGAGAAAATTGCTGACTTTGGGGGGTGGCCAAACCGCACTATTCAACGGAATCTGTGTATATGTGCATGTTCTAACTTTGCATATGTCGCATATAGCATTATTTTCACCAGGCTCCGGCTACATATTACTCACCTCAAGCAATGTTTTCACCAATCTGGAAGGTCTTAGCTTGAGGCCGCACAGTCCCAGTATCCCTTTGCCGGTAGCGGGCCCTTCGGTGGGCCACTTTCGGGACCTCGGCGCCTCTTTTGTTATTACACCACAACCACCCACTAAGATCCACCCCTAGAGTAGCACCAATTCAGAGATAACTACCTGAAGCTTCAATATGTAAATTCTCAGCCAGTGTTTGGCAATTCTATGTTGTTGAGTGTCAGGTAAATATGTTGTATTTGTGCTCTAGTGGGGCTGACTAGAACCAAGATTTATGATAATTAGCCCTCCATTTCCCACCCATAAGTAACAAGCTATAAGCTCTCTGGAATCAATGAGTATATCACATAAAAAATCTCGCTCCAAATTAGCTTCATGGATATCATTCGACCGATGCGATTAGCAATTACCACACCCCACAAGTCTACCAGGCCACAATGAGCCTTCTAACCTCTGAATATGGTACTTGGACATGTGTGTACTGCTTGGGTAGAAAATTGGACAACTTGTCCCCACTCAGGAAAGCACAGAAGTTATGGGGTTGGTTGAACAGGGGTGAAAAGTGGCAGTTTACAGCTCAGTGTACAGCCAAGCAGTGCTCTACACACTCACAATCTTTATTTTTATATTATCTAGTGTGTATAGAATTATTTTATTTCTTCAGGGCTGATTTAGCTGAGTTGTGGTTGTGAAAATGGGATTTTACAAGCGTGCCCATTGGTGGGCCCAAACCCGCTTACCTGCAAAGGGATAGCGGAGGTCAAGAATGGAATCACTGAACTGGACCATTGCCAGTGTTGCACTGGGCCGTCCCGGTATGGACCTGTCAATTCCTACACATAACGCTTATCCCAATTCCGGTATAGATTCATGCTTGAGTAATGGCCACATATGTTCCATAGCAACACAATAAACCTAACCCCGAATACAGTCCATGACCAGTCCACCGACACCTATGACTCCATGGGAAATCGTAGGCGATTCCCAGACAGGGTGGTCGGAAGTTGAATCAGCGCCATATCAAGTGATGATACTCTCGAACCGTCTACTGGCTAGTCTCATCATCGACAAAGGCCACCAGCCGGGTGTCATTTCTCAGAAATTCATGTACAACGATGCCCATGGACTTCCGTATCTATGAGCAGTCCCAACCAAAGCAATAACTGTTGCCACCTCGATTCTAAGTTGTAACTTCGATCTCTAGTTGGATCGATCGGTTATCACTAGTGAAAAAGCAAAACCATTAACGGCTGATTTCACTACTGGGATATCACCTCACCGAGAGAACGTCTAAGTATCCCATATGTAGAATTATCCCCTTGACCGGTGAGACTGTGGAAAATCTCTATCATGCATGTGCTAGCTTTTCATGGTAGGATATCAGCCCAAACCCGCAACAATTTGTAGACGCGGCTGCCAGATCGCGTCAGTTTTGGGGAGCCGCGTCTCCAAAACAAGCTAGTTATGCATGATAGAGATTTTCCACAGTCTCACCGGTCAAAGGGATACCATCTACTGAGATGAAACCACATGCCCATGGGCGACTCGGGCTTTACGTACTTTGTATCGTTATCCCCTACAGGTTCGTTTTCTTCAGATAGGTTGCACTTCCTGTTTAGGTAGCAGCGTGTATATGAGTCAGAGATAAGTGGCAAAAGCGACCATATTATTGGCCACGCGGCTGATAGACATTGCCAAAATAGTAAATTCAGCCTATCTGAAAAAAAACAAAATACTTGTAGGTGACAGGCTACAACATAAGGGAAAGGGGAAAGGAGGTGGCCAAGGGGAAAGAATACTAAACATGCTATGTGTAACCTATACAGAACGTAATAGGACGTTCCAGTGGTCACACTTAGGTACTGACCAAAAAAGGTACTAGACCGGTGCTTAACTGTCTAATACTTCAAGGTAGGTACAGGATATGATTCACTACTTCGCCCAAATGATGCAAGATCAGGCTAAAGTATAGTACTTGAATCGGCTGATGTCAATGACCAATAAATTCTCTAACTTATCAATTGAGGCTGTGCTAGCTGAACATGGGTTCATCGACTTCGTGAGTGAGTCAATTATCACTGTCAGTGAGCCGAGCAATGAGGCAACCGAAGCCCCATCAGCTCGTCGATAAAGGCACTGTCACACATAACCTTCTTTAGATGGTTCCGCTGCGCACTAAAACACCCAATTTCTAAATTCCAGGTCACGCGCACCACACATTATCAGGAAACGTTAGCTCTAACTGGTGTGGAGAGATATGGACCATCTATCTGTCCGGAATCTTGTATTTTACTCTGTGCTACTGCACAAAACGCACGTTATAGGCCTGGGTCGGGATAATCAAAGATATCTACCAATACATCTCATTCTCTGTTGAATGCTAAAGGATATCCTATAGCTGACACGCCCGCTCCTATGATAACTACTGCATATTCCATACAATACTGGCTATCACTCACAGTGAATTGGTAACTACTGTTAAAAGTAGAGATAATAGAGAAGCTAGATTATACTATCTAAGAGGGCCATAAAGGCTGTATTATATAAGTCCATGAGCATATGCGTAAATACTCGTCAATGTTTTTCTCGTGCCTATACTTACAGGGTACATAGCCGCCCGTCCCGTCTGGGTAGAGCTATGCCCGATTCTAGACTACGATTTTCCGGGCTGGGGATTCACACCCGCTTTAGACCCAGGGCTTCGAAGTTCAGGGCCTTACAGCCTTGTAAAAACCGAGCTTCAAGCTGGATGGTCCTGGGGGGTGGCAAAACAAGCCACATATATTCACCCTTCGATGCAAAGTGGAACAGTGTGGGAATTGCTGACCGGACCAGAAGATGCCGAATTATCCCCTACTAGACAGGTGGAACTTTTGTTAGCCGGCAAGAATTCCTTCTTGCCGGCCACAATCATTCACACCCCAGCACCGGTAACATCCGCCAGGGCCCTTCAGTTACCCGGAAGAGGCCTTAGGGGTTGTAGCCTCAGCCTGGGAGGCCCTAGGCCTAACACAAGGTACACCCGCCCTGGACGGTGGTGCCGGTCCCCGAAAGATGCCAGTCCGGACGGACGGACGGTTGCGAACCCTGGACGCGCAGCTCATAGGAAGCTGCTTTCGGACGGTATTCCATAGAATATTTCATGCGTGGCACTAACTTGCTACAAACCACTGTTGTACCGTGTCCGCTGTGCTGAATCTCTCTCTATTGACCTAAACTCACTGACTCTCTCTAAGTCTAATTGACACGTACACATCAACTAAAGTGTATGCGGTTCCGCCGTACTCAACCCTAAACCAACCCACGTGATGACCGCACTCAAATCAGTCCTACAACCACGTTCCCAAACATGCCCCCTATTGCACTCGATTGCACACTCTCAGCCTACTTGACTGTACGTTCTTTGTCTCGTGCTTAGTGTGGTAGCGGAATAAATTTAGCTGACCGTGCTAGCTTGCGAGCACGTGGATAGACAAACTGGGAACGAGAGAAGTACGCTCTTAAGTACACTCTCAAGTACGCTCCAAAATATACTCCCGATTACACTCGATTACACACTTCCAGCCCGCTTGACTGTACTCTCCAAAGAATATTCCCAAACTACGCTCGCAAGCATGTCCCAAGAAGTACACTTGAGTGCAGGTTATCTGGCGCGCTTGGATGTAGAGACTCGCTAAGTAGCAGGCGCCAGGTGATGTGTGGCGGGCAGTGTGTGGCGGGCAGTGTGTGGCGGGCGGTGTGGCGGGCGGTGTGCGGCGGGTGGGGTATGATCGGTGGCGGGAAACATGACGTCGGTCAATGCCATAGTCTGAACCTTATCTTTGGTGCACTTACCGCGACAGGATCTCACGATTTTTCAGTCATTGGTGTTGATAATTGCAGCCTTAGATTCTGCGGGAAAGGTAGACAATTAAATCTTGGTGAGAGCAGACCTCCGACTCAGATTTTCTAGCGGAATCTGCAGCCTATATCCCATCCATTTGGGACATATGTATGCGCATTTGGTCCAGGGCTGATGGTGATGATGGTGATAGTGATGGTGGCGGTGATGGTGGCGGTGATGGTGATGGTGGCAGTGACGGTGATGGATACAGTACCAGCCAACACTTAGACACAAAGGTTAGCTATGTCAATGTCAAAGCTTCCACAGACTCAGACTTTTCACTGGCACAAGGTTTCCCACAGAAAAGCACTAATCACCCGAAGTGTTCTCTTAAGCGCTCACAAGCGCCTTCTTCAAACAGACTGTCAAGCAGGCTCTCAAGCAGGCTCTCAAGCGCTAGCGGGCTCTCAAGTGTGCTCTCAGTGATAGTATCCATAGTGTGTACAGTTCCGGTATACCAGTGAAGTCTGCTGGCAGTAAAGACTAGCATAGGTCTATCTCTATTGACCGACTAGCCGCCAGTGGTATAGTTCCATAGGCCTACGCACACATTTCTATAAATCGACTATAGATAACTATAGATTGGGCATTGCGTAAGGCTCAACAGGAAGCTTGTTATGAGCTGCGCCTGCGCGCGTATCGCAGTCTATAGTCGATTTGCACTTTCACTGATGTTTGTTGTCTCTGCGGTACAAATATAGGCAAATTTCGCTCGACTTGAAGATATGCGATCATAAGAGGACTTGATTGTGGAATATATTGCTTGGGGTATTGTTGACTTCTGAATCGTCTCTTGATTTCACAGTACTTCTACTGTGAATTGACGCATTCAAGGGTAACTTGACTTTGAAATTGCGACTCCTCTGCTGTGTCGGTGTTCGATTGCAGCCATTGGTCGGTAAAACATATCTCGATTGTTGCCTTGTAGTCTTCGTGTCGGATAAACTGTTATACTCGTAGAATCCAGAGAGCGAAACCTATCTGTCTACTGAAAAGCGATAATAGTGTAAGGGCACAAATGCCTGCATTCGGTTATATATGGATATCGATGGGAATTGGGAAGATACGGTTGTTAAAATAGTGATGCTAGAGAGGCTTAATTGTATTCTATCTAAGAGGGCCGCAAGGCCAATATATATGAAAGTGCAAGTACGGCTGAATGCCATCAGCCCGTATCAGAGTCAACAGTCATCTCCGGCCATACGAGACATCACCATCTCCGGCCATACAAGACATCTCCGTCTCCGGCCATACGAGACATCATCATCTCCGGCCATACAAGATATCTCCGTCTCCGGCCATATGAGACTCATCTCCGGTTGAGACCTGTGTATGCAACACTCCCCCTCTTGCTATAAACCGTAGAGCAACAAACAAATGAAAAAGATGAAACAAAGTGATTCCCATTGCAGCCTCCTTGAAACCCTGCGAAAGTGAGCAGGGAAAGAGTACTACCGTAGCCTGAGGATGGCCATCCATAAAGAAACAAACAAAGAAATCCACGTGCCGAAAAGTAAAACAACCTTAATCCAACCTCTATTACCATAGCCCTATCGCCTTTGTGAATTTCTCGTGCTTATCCTTCGTCGAGGCCTTGATTAATATATCTGCCACATTCTCGTTCATATGCACATAGAGGCAGTCAACTATCTTGCGGGCATGGAGATCTCGACTATTGTGATAGCAAAAGTCCATATGCTTCGTGCGAGCTGTTATGATTCCAGTTGTGATATGACTAAGTGCACCCTGATAGTCGCAATTGATCGGGAGCGGTGATGCGTCCTTGCCGTGTTTATCTCGGTGGAGCTGAAGCAGCCATTTTGCTGCCCAAGAGCCCTCAGAGCAGAAGATGTATTCGGCTTCCAGAGTTGTCATAGCAATGAGATCTTGCTTTCGTGACTGCCACGAGACAGCTCCATTACTGCGAAGGAATACATGGCCACGCAATGACTTGCGGGTGGCTAGTGTTCTCAACCGTCCCGTCCGTCCGAAATTCCTCGGGACGGGACGGGACGGCAAATCGCCGTCCGTCCGAGGGTAGGACGGAAACGGTGCCGTCTGTTTGAGGCAGGACGGTGACGGACGGAGAGGACGACCGGGGACGGAGCCTTGCCGTCCCCGGGCGTCATCTGTCGATATCCATGGATTTTTCTCAGGGTACATACAATTTATATAAACTAGCTACAATTATCCAGACTGTGAAGCAAGATCCTGTTCGTCATTCTCCTCTCTTCACTCTTTAAAACTATAGCATAATTAATATACAATCCATACATGGATGTATCCATTTATATATCTCTTACCGCGCGCTCTCAGGATCGAATTGGGTTACATCTAAGAATATTAGCCGCCCGATGTCGGCCGGGTACGGTGGATGTCGGCCGGTGACGGTCAAAGTACTGTCCCCGGCAGACACCGGCCGTCCAGCCGTCATTCTTATGCTCGGACGGGACGGTTGAGAACACTGCGGGCGGCACTATTATTGGCTCAATCCGAGTCCAGGTAGCCAGTGAGTTGATCATTGCTGCCATTGCTGAAATGCAGTCGAAAGTCCGCAGTTGATTCAAGATACTGGAGATCTCTTGTGGCGGTGGTGAGATGGCTGGTGAAAGGACAGGAATTGAATCGGCAAAGTGCAGCGGCTGTGAATGAGCTATTGGGCCGAGTTGCAAGCGCCACATACATTAATGAGCCGACAATTGCCAGGTAGCTTTTGTTATGTTTTAGTTCTTTCTCCCCCTGATCCTCGGCCAGATGTAGCTCCATAATGGGATCCATTTGAGTTGATACACCATTAACATTCTGCATATTGAATTGTTTGAGAATCATGGTGATGAAGGCCTCCTGGCCAAGAATGATGCCGGTAATGGTTTCCTTGCAGTGTATCTCGATAGCGAGGACTTGGCATGCCAGGCCAAACTTGGTGATCTTGGAGTGTTTTGAGAGCCTGGCGAGAACTTTGATCACAGCAATTGCAGTGTCTTTTGGGTACAACATGCAGATATTGTCGACCTTGAAACCCAATACAATACTATCGCTGGGGAGTTAGGGGTTAAGGTCACCCTGGGACTGTGTGAATCCGGGAGAGAGCAGGAAGGTGTTAATATTGTTGCACCAAAGTTGTGGTGGTTGTTTTACACCATAAAGTGCATTCTTTAGTTGAACAACAATCGCAGGTAACTTGAGGCCTTCAAACTGGTGTGTGGGCAGGGTCATATACATCTCAGCATCGTCGACTTTGGGATTCAGAAAAGCAGTGTTGACATCTACATAAACAATATTCGAGTCATGTGTTTGGACCAGACTGATCAGATTCCCACAAATGGGAATGTTTCTGACCAAGGTATCAGTGTCTCACAAAACCATTTGTGCATAGCCTTTAAGTATCAGGTATGGTGTGTATAGTATGATGCCATCAGGATTGGGTTGCGTCTTGTCGACCCATTTGAAGCCAATCTGCCAGTCATTTCATTGCCATGCTTTCCAGGAGTTGAAAGTGGTGAATAGGCTACTGAGCAGAATCAATGTGCATTTCTCTTCAGTTGCTGATTGCCAGTTGTCTTGGTATTGGCTGTCCGTGGCCTCAGCTGATGTGAATGGATCACTGTTTATGGATGGCGATGTGAGAGCCTTTGCAATTATAAGTAGTATAGTGTCAGACATTGTAACATGACATATTATGATGTCATTAGGCCTGGTGGTCAGTGGAATGCTTGCGTGGCTGTGGTTGCCATGAGGCAGACATTGTGAATCATGCAGTGGAGATGTTATTTGTGGATGACTGCGTTTCAGGTTACCACTGGTCTGTTCCCCTCCTCAGGAGTAAATAGTCTTGAATCGGTTCTGGTGGGGAGCCTTTGACAGCTATCACTGTTTGGCAGTTTGGGGTCTATTTCATCATCAGTACAGGTATGATTACCACTTTGGTGGCCTTCACATGTTCAGCTGGTTCCTGCATGGTCATGGTGAAGTCCATCTCCACCCATTGCTATTTGCTGGACATATTCCATCTTGGATTGTTGGCTAAAGATGTGTGTTTGGTTTCGATGTTGGAATGAACCATGTGCATTCCTCTCCTAGGCAAAAATAACATCTACCGGTAATCTTACTTCTTGTAATGCCCAGTGTTTCCAACAGGCTGGGCCGGTCCGCAGTGGGGCCTGTGGCCCACAGGCTCGGCCAAATGATGCCGTTTGGTTATAGAAACTGCGCAGGCCAGGCCAACAATGTGACAGCCTGTGGCATAACTGTGGGTGACCGGGCAGACTATAGGCTTTTAGTGAGTTGCATATGATGCCAGTCGGTGAATGATGATATACAATTCATAATCGGTGAAGTTTCTTGCAGTCGCAGCTCAGATTGGTCAGTGCAACGTGTGAAACAAGCGATTGATAATCAGTTTAAACTTTTGCCTGCGGGTGAAATCCAGTAGTTTCTCGTAGTCGCCACTCTAATTTGTTTGAGCATGTAGGTGAAATCCAGCAGTTTCTCGTAGTTGTGATTGCAGATCAGCATGACCAATCTCTCCCGCCACTCTTCACATCTGCTCAGTAGAGAGTATATGCCACCTCTTGCTCTCTTGCTCATCTTCATTTCGAATTACTGCCCACAACATCAATATCTGCATCTTATACACAATATCATTCAGTTCAAGGTCACCCTCCCGTGACGCAGGAAGCGAAATATCTACACTTACATCGGCTCCCAGTGGCCTTTGGACTCCTACTATCGCCAGTGATCCAGCTGCAGTTGCTGCTGGGACTCCAAATGGCGAGGTTCCTGCAATCTTTCATTCAAAGAAGAAAGTACGCAAAAGCTATGTCTGGAATCCAGAGAATGGCCGGGAGGTAATGGAAGATAGCAGAATCAAATGGTGCTGCGATCGATTTAAGGCTATCACCAGTCATTCTCGTGTAAATATACCCACCACAATTCTTAGGCCCGAACCCAAGACCTTCCAACAAGTATGCAGATGGCTCAACACGTAATCCTTTGGACCACCTCCAAGGAAAGCACAATACTGGGCCTGATGGACCAATCACTGCCGGTCCTGCATCTTATCAACAGTCAATTGAAACAGCATTTGATAGGCTACCTGCTGCGATTGAATTCAATGCCGATATCTTTAAAACCTACCTGCTGGCTTTGATATTCATGAACTGCATCAGCTTTCGTGTTGTTGAACACCCACTGTTTCGGTTGCTTCTATGGTATCTTACTGCCTGAGTAAGACTCACACTCAATTCTTACTCTTTAGGTATTCAGCAATTGACACAGCTATAGAAATCAAATTACAATGCAATTCTAAAGACATTACCATGTAGTGGAGATACTGTTTGGAAATGGATACTATTTTCCATTATGATATGCAACTTTGTATCAAGGACTCTGTACACTTGGCGACAACACAAATCAACTACAGTTTCGATTTATGGATGGCACCCAACCATTGAGCATACCTTGGAACAGTAGGACATTGGATTGATGAGAGCAACCAGCTTCGAACTGGTCTGCTTGGGCTGCGTAGATTCAAAGGAGTACATAGTGGAGGAAATCAAGCACAATGATTCTGGAATATTGTCAGTGAATACGAAGTACAATATCGGATTGGAAAATTCAGCATGGATACTGCCACGAACAGTGATATTGCACTTCTGTTCATTCGCAAACACCTGGTGCACATTGGAATCACTGACTTTCATCCAGTACAGAACCGAGTACGTTGTTTTGGGCATATCCTGAACCTGTGTCTTAAGGCTTTCCTGTGGGGTTATGATGTTGAGACATTTGAAAGGGAAATTGGACTGGGTGATGATTATCAGGAGGATCTTGTGGAACTCCTCCGTTGGAGAAGAATGGAACCACTGGGACGACTGCATAATATCCTCATATATATTACTCGTACACCACAAAGGATTGACCGCTTTGAGGAGACAGTCCGAGCCCATAATCCAGATGGAACTGTGTTTATACCAAAGATTGGAAATATAACCCACCGGTCAAGTGACTATGAGTCTCTAGAAAGAGCCATCTGACTACGTCAACCAATCAATGATTCTATTACACAGAGTTTCGGCTTGAATCCAGATGGAGAGCGGAACAACACAGAGCACGCACTGAAACATAATGAGTTAACACCTGTCGATTGGGATGAGCTGAGAATTGTGATGGATATCCTTGAACCTTTTCGCAGATAGATAAAGCTTTTGCAAGTAAAGCATGCCAATGGATGCATTGCTGATATACTTCCGGCTATGGACGAGCTTCTTTCACCTCTGGAGCAGGCGAAGGAAGAGTATGCCACAAGGGTTGGCAGTCATCTAGTTACCATGATCAACAATGGATGGGCAATACTTGACGAGTAGGTAACACAGTATTCCAAACCAGATAGCTCTTTGGAACATGTCAATTGCTGACGAGTTGCTAAATAACTGGCAGATACTACGTGTTTACAGACCTCAGCCCAGTGTACTATGCAGCGGTTGCACTGAATCCTGAAATGAAGCTTCAGGACTTCCGAGAAGAGTGGAAGGATCGACCAGATCGGATTACCACTGCAGAGCACGCTGTGAAGACAATGAGTGAGGAGGGTTACAAAGGCGCACCGGCATTACAAATAATCGAACAAGCTGAATCTTCATTGGAATCATCACAGCAGATTGAATCAACTTCACAACTGACTGCAGGGCAAAAACAGAGCGGAGGGCCTTGCAGGCCGTGGAAAGAGGTGATGGCCAGGCACGATGTCAGGAATCGGGAACTGAAGATGCTGATGATGTGATATCATATTTGGCTGGCAAAAGAAAGCACCCACGCTGGAAGGATCTCGCCTGAATTGCTGTTGAGATTCATAGTATTCCGGCGATGTCAACTGAACCAGAGAGAGTCATCAGTGGAGCGAAAATCACAATTTCAGACCACAGATGCCGTCTTTGTGATACTATGATTGAGCCATTGGAGTGCTGTAAGTCGTGGGAACGAGAGGGTCTGCTTGCAGGAGTGCGTACTGAGATCGATGACATGGAGCATACGTTGGAGGCATTGTATCAGGAATCGATAGCCAAGGAAAGGTAGACTATTCGAAATGTATTACTAGATGTGCCAATTTGAAGTTCAATGTCTGGACCATAGTTACCTATAGTTACCTATAGTCAATCTGCAGGCTTTTAGAACCATGATTTACCTAGGCACCTACAGTTCCCACCTGCTCAAAGACTGCAAGCTTGGGCTGCTCCAATGGCCTGGCCTGCAATGCGCGGGCCCAGCCAGCTTGTTCCGAAACTGGCCCGCCTGGCCCACCAGGATCAGTGTAAATGCCAGGTTTTATATGATCCAATGTGTAGTCAAATTGTACAATTGACTGACTATCGTACATTGCTTCGAATTTGCGTTGAATATTTCCACTGTGGGTGGCGTGGAAAGAAGTCTACAGGCGAAGCAGCAAAATTGCTGAGGATAGTGTAGAGAAGCATCATACAAGATTGTGTTGGCTTCCCTGTTATGATAGGGCATTGGAAATGCACCTATGATTATGAGCGGAGTTGGACATTGTGGTTGATAGCTATTGTATTCATCAATTCCTGTTATGCCTTGATGTGGCAATCAGTAATGGAGGTAAACTGAGATGTGAACTACCACGCACCGAATATCAATCGGCGCCGGGGAGTCAATCACCATAGATTTTGTTTCATAGTGATGGTTTTGATTATGTATTCAGCAACCACATTCTCTTGGGAAGAATAGAAAGTACATGGTCAGTATATTATGACACAAGCAGTGAGCTGCAGCCAGATGGTCTTGTATGTTACGCGGGTGCTTAATCCCACTAAATAATACAAAATTTATTGAATTAAGTACAACCGCCTATCTATTTCTCTTTTTTCCTCGTCTAATCGTAAGACTCAACCTCTGGAATAACTTGTCCAACAGCGACCAAAATTGAATTGTCTCCACTGTCCGTCACCGATGTAAATGAAGATCAAACTGCTCTGTCGTGCAGCCACTCTTCTGCCCACTCCTCCAATGGTGGTTGTCCAGCATTCAGATACCTCAACACCAGGTAGTCTATACTCTTGAGTTGGCAGAATCTCAAGACCGATTGGGAGGTTTGGGTTAAACCAACTTCTTCCAGCTGAATAAGTAATTCTCCGAATAACACGACACACTGTTGCAGAGCGTATTCGTATCGTGACACGGGCGCTCCAGACATATGTTGCCTGATCACGGAGGTGTATAAGTGTAGCAATTGTTTATAGAGTACTAGGGAGAATACTTAATAATAAGTTAAGATCGTCTTCAGTGTTTCTGACTGTTGACTCTGGATTGCTGCTTGAGCTTGTTCTTCTGATTGCTGGAGCAATGCCATCTCTTTATAGTCGTCTTCGAGGGCTTGCACACCCAGACCTCAACGCTATGACTATACTGATAACTGATACATATTACGTTAATGAGGTATTAAAGCTTCATTGCTCCTGATAACAATCAGGCCATCCATTGTGCAATTTACATGTCATGCAGTATGTCAGATGAAACTTGAACTTAGACATCTCACAATTCTTGAGCCAGTAGTTGGAACATCTGGTGATCCTGGTCGGCAGTGCTTATCGCAAATCAATGCGTCACCTTACGGCTATTCGGCATTGTAACAGAGATATAATCGGCGACTAACCGATACTATGCCCACGTAGCTTCTCACGCGTCAGCTCGTTTAGCTATAAGAGTCTGATGTTGCAATGCATAGTAACTCAAACCAATGAGCAATGTTGCTTCCGGCCTCATATCATCAGCCGATGTTATAAATCCCTCAGTCACGTCACGCGTAGGTCGTGACCATTCTCTTTGACAAGGGAGTTCCTTGATTCCTCTTATCGCGTGCAGCAATAAGTCAAGGATCCCACTTACTTGCATATTGATTAACGACTTCTGTGTCCGTGCGGACAAGTCCTACTAGTTTCAGAGATGATGAATGTGGTAGGAAGCTATGCGCATGGCTGATAATGAATATCCCCGCTATGGTGACATAGTTGCATCGTCTTAGGAGACTTTGCTAAGTCATGGCTTATCCTATCGACACGCGACTCATATGTGTCTCCGCTACAGGACATAAGACTGGCCAACTTTGACGATATCAGGATTAGGTGTTAGGCATATCACGTGACTAGACCTAGAGTAACTGCGTGAAATGTATTCATTTGACCATTGTAAGTACCATTATCGCCGTTAAGGGAGATCCCCTCATATCACCCCATTCTCTAGGACCAGTGACCTCAATGGAGCTCCGTCATAACAAGTAGAAAAGCAAAAGATGTTACTCAATGTACCAAAGAAATATTTCCAATAACATAAAAATAAAAACAAAAATGTAAAAATTTTTACGGTTCCGCTATCCATAACTCCCGTCATTTTCAACATATGATTCTTATCATAATAATCCTTAAGCAATTCCTTTGAACATTTCAGCATGTTATCATACGTTTCCCTTGTATTTTCGTCATGCGGATAACATTCTAACTTCACCAGATACACATGTTTCCGCGGATCATCATTGGAGGGTCGGCTAGCAATAATTGCCTCATGTTTCCATGCTGCCTGGTCGGCTTCTATTTCGACAATCTGTTTTTTCGGGTCTGTTTCTTGGTATCGTTCCAATAGGCAAATGTTGAAGTTGGGATGAATTTTCCAGGACTCTGGTAACTGTATTGTGCAATACGTTCCATTCTTTCCTGTAGCAATTACCTCGAATGGGCAGTACATTTTGTCTTCCAACTTCTTGCAACAATTTTTAGCGGGTATATTCGTTCCATTCAGCATGACCAAGTCCCCCCTCTCAAAAGGTTCGATTGACTTTCTCTTCTTGTTGTAGTATTTCCGCATCGCTTCTACCGAGTGTTACAATTGCTTGGACAGCTTCGAATGCACCCATGTCATATCATGACCTTACTGTTCTGATGCGGGATTGCTGAATTGTACCTCCGTTGGCCAATTCATTCTTGGTTTGAATCCATAATTGGCGTAAAAAGGAGATATCTTCGTGGCTGTACGCTTTGAATTATTGTACGCGTATTCTGCCATTGCTAGCATAGACTCCCAATCGTTTTGCTCGTAGTTACAGTGGGATCATAAAGTGTTCAATGACGTGATTAATTGGTTCTGTTTGACCGTCCGACTGTGGGTGGTAAGCGGTACTCATGCTTCTCTTGATGTCTAAAATGTAATAAAGTTCGGTAAAGAATTGACTGGTGAAGGTTCCGTCTCGATCTGAAACCACGTCTTCGGCAAACCCATGGTACTTCCAGATGTTTTCCAAATAGGCCCGAGCCACTGTTGGACTATCCTTCTTTTTTAAGGGAATGAAATGAGCCATTTTTGTGAAACGATCGACTATCACTAATATCATCATCACACTCTCTGACTCTGGTAAATCTGTTATAAAGTTAGTACTAATATGCGTCCATGGCTTGCATGACAGCTCTATTGGATGTAACAGTCCATGCTTAGCATGACGAGGAGCCTTCATTCTCTGGCAGTTATTGCACTGATTGCAATATTTCCTGATGTCCATTTCCATATTTGGCCAGTAGAAATTCCTAGACGGTAGTTCCATAGTTCGCTCTCTGCCGAAGTGTCCTGCCATCCCGGAGTTCCGTTCTGAATTCATAATTCGCTTCCCTAACCCTTTAGGTGAATACAACCTATTTTTCCAACATAACAACCTGTCCTGAATCTCATAATGTTCATCAATCTTTCCTCCGGAACTGAGGAGTTTGCAGATTGCTATATAGCCCTCGTCAAGCAATGCATTTTCCTTGATTCTTTCCTTAGCTTCCGGTAATAATTGTTCGATTGCTATTGCTCCAATATTGATTTCTTTGGGGTTGTTATTATCCAACTGCATTGTGCCAATATCAACCCATTGTTCTTTCCGTAACAATGTCTGTGGTCCGGCAGCAGGTGTACCCCCATCTCTAGAGGTCAAGGCCGGGCACCTTGACAATATATCGGATGTGTGATTCGAAGAACCCTTGTGATAAAACTGATTGAATTTGTAAGATATCAGTTCCTCAGCCCATCTTGCCTTTCTTCTATTCAAAGAAACGGCTTTCTTAAAGTAAGTAAGATTCTGATGGTGAGAGTAAACTATAGTGTTATGCATGGCTCCTTGAAAAAAGTAACTCCATGTACGAAATCCGAATATAACAGCAAGCATTTCGTTGTCGTAAACGTCCTAATTAAGTGCTGCTTGCGACTCAAGTTTTCGGGAGATGAAACTTACAGGATGTAGTTTTGCATCTTCAAACATTTGTGAAAGTATCGCTGCTATTGCAAAATCGGAGGCATCCGTTTCAACCAAGGCTGGTCGATTAGGATCATAATTACCGAGATACGGAGTTTTTCCTGATGTAAACAGGATAGTCATCTTCAAGAAAGCTGCCTCCTGTGCTTTGAGCCAATGCACTTCCTTAGTTTAACCCCTAAGTGAATTGGTGATTGGCATGACAATAGCTGCGTATCGCAGGACAACCTGTAGGTAGAAATTCCATAATCCAAGCAACTGTTGTACTTCTTTGATGGTATTTGGTCATGGCCAATCAACAATGGCCTTAGCTTTTTTGGGGACCATCTTTAATCCTGTTCCACTAACGATAAATCCCAGAAATGGTACTTCTTTAGCATCAAAGATGCATTTATTGATTTCGACGCACATATCGCTATCCATCAGTAATCATAATACTTTGGATACTTGACCATGGTGTTTTTCAAGAGATCGCTTGGTGGCGATGAGAATGTCATCTATATAAGCCACTACTACCATTCCTCCATCATCATTGATAGCAAGTTTTTTGTCAATAACTGACTTCATGCCAAGCAACGTACATAATATTCGATTTATTTCTCATTGAAAAGTTGCTGTAAAGGTTGTTAGCTTGAAAGGAATCGCCATATATTCCTATAAGCCGAATTTTGTTCTGTTGGCCGTAAATTTTTCATACCCCATAGCCATTTGCATGAAATGGAATCCAGCTTTCATATCGATTTTTGTAATGAAATCACAGTCCTTCATGATTCTGGATAACTCATCCATATTTGGTAAAGGGTACTTATCTGTCTTAGTATGTTCGGTGAGGTGTCGATAGTCGACACACAATCGAAGACCCTTTCCGTTAGGTTTTGGCATGAACAGTATTGGACTCCCCACAGAACTGCTGGATGGTCTAATCTTTTTCTCTCAAATCATTTTTTCTAAATAATCAACCAGTATTTGTTCTTCTTCCTGAGATAACTGGTGGATTGGACCCATTCTCTGCTTCTCTTCGGAAGTAGTAAGTTTAATACAGTGGTCGCATCCTCAACGATCGGGTAATTTTTCCACATGTTCAGGATCAAACAATAATAAAAACTTATCATAGTGCATAGGCAACCGTTGTAGCATAGATCGAGTAGACCGAACTAGAGAGCCGATGTGTATAGCATCGTTGATCAAAGCTACACTCTTATCATATGTAATAGAGTATTTGGGATGTAATTTGTTGTGACTGTAGCACTGAGAGCCACATTGTAGAAAATGTAAAATGGATGTCATTGTTCCTCTTGCCTTATGTTTCTCGGGATACCAGGTTGCTATAAGGCAATCGTAATCATTAGATGTCTCTATTACCTTGAGGGCATGATCTTCCTTGTCGTATGAGCGATGATTACCGAATGAAAGTCCTAATGGAATTGTAAAATGACCCTCAGTCGTGATTTCTCGTCCAGTAACATCCTTTGGCTGAACTTTCTTTTTCCTTTTGATAACCAGTATTCTGAAAGCTTTTGCCACATTTGGAGATAATACAAAGCTCGTACTTCCTAAATCCAACATGAATCACAAAAGTTACTAACGATTATCGTGATTGATAAAGAATTCGTATATTGGTCGTTTACCGATCTTCGTAGGTGATACTTTGGTAATTTTCTGGTGTGTTCTGGTTTAAAGATAATATACGGAATCCTTATAATCATGATGGCGTTTGAGCCCATTGTTAAGCTGCTGGCTTGGTTTTCATTTCGTCATGGCTATGCTTTCGACAATAGCGTAACCACCACTGGTTAATTGTGAGGGGTTTTCTTTGTTAATGTTGTTATTTTTTGTCATTGTATCCCCTTACTGGCCAGCGGTTTCGACCTTCCGGTCATCCTCAGAAGGGAAAATCAAAATCTCAACGACAAGGTATTCCAATCGTAGATTCGTATGTGAAAACATTTGTTTTCGACCTATAAGCCAAATGTAGCTTATTTGTTATCTGATCCATAATTGTCCCACCAATTTTTTT
>Ga0307515_10001380_pt1 | contig 55019 bp, 42 predicted proteins | sample 17_EM_MG_FD_194513 | JGI IMG/M metagenome (GOLD analysis project Ga0307515, IMG submission 194513) | Populus trichocarpa ectomycorrhiza microbial communities from riparian zone in the Pacific Northwest, United States - 17_EM | ecosystem: Host-associated > Plants > Roots > Unclassified | place...
ACCAAGGCTTATGCAGGCCGATGCAGGCTTTTTAAATCACGTGCAGGCCGGGCGGCTTCTGACCCAGGCCGGGCCGGGCCGCCCTTAGCGCAGGCTTTCAGAATGGAGGCCGGGCCGCTTAGGAACACTGACTCAATGCCAGTATCTAATATGTAGACAGGTGCAATGTGGATGCTGGGCAGACTGTGGGACAAACCGTTGTGCGTGCTTCAAAACAACTTCAAAGTGCACGCTTCATTTCCACGGACAAGAAGAGAACCTGAACTGTAAGAATTGCGATGTGGTGGTACAATCAGGTGTGTTTTCGCTTCGAGTTGGGGCACAATCTCCTCCCGAAACACGGGCCCGCAGTCAGAAGACTATTGGTAGGTCAGCTGGTGGTTCTGGAAAGCGCAGAAGAGCAAACACCCAGGGAGATACTGCTGTAGAAGAGGAGGCCGATGAGGTGGGGGTGGGTGAGGAGACCCAGGATATCGAAGGACAGGATGAAGATGAGGGCCTTGATATTGATGAGAGGGCTGATGGAAACTCTGAGTCGGACTCTGATAGTCCGCTCTCTTCATTGGAGTTTGAAGAAGGCGAGGATCAAGATATAAATGAGTGAATCAGAATGTAATGCAAAGGTCAGGATGGCCGAGTTCAATATTGCCTCAGCTTCGTGTACCGGTGAATGGACTAGTCCATTCAGATAATAGTGACCGCCAGTAGATTTGTGTGACTGGACGGTCCATTGGCGGGTGGATGTAGTCCATCCGTGAGTGGATATCACGGTGACTGGACTAGAACAGGATCCATTTAGTGTAAACTGGTGTAGCGGATGGGCTATTCGCCCACAATGCAGTTGCAGTAGCTGCGTTTAATAGGGGTTTCTAGACGAGAGCGTCGGAGTGCGTAGCGGCAGACAGAGATATATATATAGAAGCGCAGATCGATGTGTATATACAAGAATAGGCACGGTAGAAAATGAGTGTATGTGCGGGAGTGGGAGTTCGCGCGCGACGTATGTTAATTGATGTTTTTTGGGGGATCGCGAACGTCTGCTGAAGCTTATATATGACGCGATACAGAGCTTCCAGAACCCTTACCCACTGCGAAAACACCTCTTACACTCGTACATATGTGGTGGTGGTGGGAAGGCTCGGTTTTCCCGCCACACCGCCGGTGGTCTATACTATCCCCCTTGGAGGAATACCCAGTGGTGCTTTTGCTTCTGCGTTTGTAGCCGTCGATCATCACAGTCCATAGTGCGATAAGACTATTGTCCACTCAACTGTATTCTCAGCACACCTACTATGTTTTCGCTTTTTCACCAATGGCTCGCATGTGCCAATTGCATCATAATGACTCACTCGGTTTATGACAAGTGTTCCGATTGTTAAATGAGCAAGTCAGCACTATCGTGTAGTGTTAATGGTGAGGCTTGCACCTCGGAAATTGCTGATGTATATATAGAGGACTACCAGGCGTAGCCATTACTACCAACATGAACTTCACTCTCTGTTCTAGTCCATTCACGGAGGCGGCTCCTCCGCGGAGTACCTAGTCAGTTCACGGAGGCCCACCTTCCGTGAACGAACCGTCCTTTCACGGAGTCCGCACCCCACCTCCGTGAACTGACTAGTTCGTTCGCGGAGTCAGTCAAAATTACAAACACTCTGCTCTGCACGCATGTATGTGCATGCACTGGCATGTTTGTATACTCAGCTGGCTCTATCTATCCAGCTGAATTCAATCAGCCCAACCGCGTACGTTCAGCGTAGCGCAATTGAGTACATTCATCAACCGCATACGTTCTACCCAGCGCAATTAGGTATATTCATCAATTGTGTACGTTCAGCGCAGCGCAATTGAGTACATTCTTCACAGCGCAACTGAGTTGATTCCACAGATTCTATCATACTAAAAATATGGACAGCCTTACATCTACCATTCCACATCAACTTCCGCCATTCAAAAAGGGTAGCCATCGAGAACATACTCTGCGGGAAGCTGCTCGTCTTCAGTCCCCTGCTGAGCTCATCCAAGTAAGTTGTAGGTGTAATGGCAACAGCACGACTGTTCATTGCAAGTGTTTTAAAGCAAATGCCGAGTGCACACTTCATTGCCATGGCCGAGATGGTGGTGCACAGTGCATCAATACTGGACCTTCCGCTGCGCCATCAGGTATTTCAATCTCGAACGAAACACAAGATCAGCTCCGCCAGAGCCAAGTCACAATCTAAAACGCTGTCGAGCCAATACACAAGGAGATGCCTGCGTGGAAACTGATCCGTTGACTAGGAGTTTGGCCCGGTGGCTTCGTTAGTCTTCGATGCTGGTGGACTCAGGCATGAGGCTGGTGGCTTGCCGCCCCCATTGACCTTGCCTGCCCCCACCAGTCTCGTCTGCCCCCCATCGGCCTTGCCTGCCTCCATGCCCAGCAGGAGGCCTAGCCTTGGAACTGATGCTCGGCTTCAGGCTCCGGCTCTGGCAGTCGGCATGGAGCTTTTCCTTCTCTCTGTTTCGTATATAAGTCCATAGTTTTCCCTCTCTTTGGATCGACAGACAATTGAGCTTCGTCGTTCTTTATCTTTTACTCGCAACAGATCCAACATCTGCGGAGGATACTGCAAATGAGAGCAGTGATTTGACAGACCGGGATACTAAGGATGAGGAGGTTCTTGAGGAGGAAGGGGTCACTGGGGAGGAAGAGGAAGAGGAGGAGGGCAATGAGGACGCGGCCAATGAGGAGGAAAATGAGGATGATGAGCCGGTATCAACGATGACATAGAGCACAGCGTAATTGTAGTTGCATCAGGACGTCCAATAGGCATCCCATTGTAGGGATCACGATGATGTGTAGATTATTTATAAATTTTCATTGACTCCGTGAATGAACTAGTCAGTTCACGGAGGTGGGGTAAGGACTCCGTGAATGGACTAGAACACTCTCTTTCTTAAGCACGTTTCCATCCATATAGTTTAGTACCAGTACCTTAGTACGTAACAGATTTATACTAATTACATACCCCGTAACACTCTAACCCAACAATTGCGACAAAGGGAATTAGAATTGCAACTTGGAAGGAAATAGAATTGCAATCTCATCACAGCAAGGAAAACCTTCATGTGAACGAGGAAACCCTTCGTCAAAGCGAGAAAACAATAAACACCATAACCCAAAGACGTCTATCTGTTGACGGAGATATGGGCTTTCGCCCGAGATCACCGACCGGCATTATATGACTGCTTCGCCGTTACGTGGGTTGCCGTTTCTAGTATAGCATTGTGGACTTCGTGTTCTTGTTGGCTTTCTCCTTTTCCACCACCGCACTGCGTATACGTGTCAACACTATCCTTACCATCGAGCATGAATGGGCTATTCTATACAATATTTAGTCAATTCAATTATTGTTCTCTGACGCACCCCGGCCCAAAACGTTGACAACACGTTCGGCATTCCAACTCGGCCAGGTCATCATGATTCCGATTTTCGAACGCAAGATGCCTCTCACAATTCGCAGCAACCAATTTGCGCAGCGGCTCGAGATACAGCGGAGGCAGTATGTCATCAGGTTGCATATCGGCAGTCTTCTCGGCCTCGTATCTGTTTCTGAGAAGTTCGGCGGCTGTGAAGCGGACGGCTTGCGTCTGCCGAGATAGGGGGGCGGGGTAGAGCTTCATGACAAATGTCAGAAGTGACAACGGAAGAGGCAATGGGTGTCCTACGAAATGCCCGCCACGACGCTTGGCTTTCTGCGATTCTCTGTTATACTCCCAGACCTCGACAAAACCTGCATCGATGCCTCCATTTGGTCCGATCTCTTCCAGTTTAACAACTATTACTTTCCCAATCCGTCCCTCTGATCCTTCCAATAGCAATTTCGTATCTTCTTGTAGGCTAGCATAGGTCTCAATATATCCGCATTCAACGACGATGGTTGGCCATAGGCGGCCGCTAACAAACAACGCCGCATCGGGTACTTTCACTCTAACTATATATTAGTACTAGTACAAAGTGAGCCCAATGAATTTATACTCACACATCCACATATTGTCCTCTGAAAATTTTAAGCCTTCCCTCCGGAATTGCTTGTACTCCTTCTAGTCCGCCCTGCCGAAGTTCTGCTACCCAGTTCGAAAACCAACCTGCCGCGCTGGCATGAATGATAGTGGGTATCTTTGACTTTCAACAGAGATTTCTTTGGGTAGTACGTGAAGCTATCGCATGAATTAGCCAACCATGGCTAACTCAGACTCGGACAAACTTGGCTTGCATTATCCTCTTCTTGATAAGTTTGGCCTCGATAGCTGCAAACGTTCCGGTTCCCCAGTAAAAGACCCAGCTTTCCCTTCTGCTAGCACCTCGAACAAGCTGCTACCCGTAGATATCGTGAAGCAATTGAGGTGTCCGAGGGTTGCCGGTATAGGATTGGCGGAGAAAGATTCGGCGGAGCGTACGAGGATGATGCTTCTTCTGTCGCGGGGAAGCCAGGAGCAGGGTTGATAACAAGATTGGGGAAAGCAGAGTGGGTAGCAGAGGAGAGGCGAGGATCATTCAATCGTAGAGGAGAGAAGTTGGGCACGATGCTGGTGTGGAGAAGTCGCAATAGCTGTAGGAGCACGGTTGCGGGGTGAATAGCGTACGCGTTCCACGCAGAGGCCGGGTGATCCGTATCACGTGGTGTGTCGTCACATCTTTGGTGAAAATCAATGGAATGACTGGAAAAGTGCGGAAAGTATATGGCAAACCGCTCTGGCTTGTTTTGATCCACTGCGATATCAGAGACCGTCTAGACATTTTATTAAACCACTAAGAGCTGGATCATATGTTAGACTCTCTTGAGAATATAGCACAACGGGTTTCCACCTCTAATCCCATTTAGAAGGAAAATAGACTTGCATGGTATTTTTCATAAAGACTGGTTCTGTCAGTCAACAGCCACCGGGTTCTATATTGTATATGTATCGAACCTTCCTTTGCAAAATATTGAGAAGAGCGGCATACAAAAATCTATTTAGTTAGTAGGTACGGGGTAGGCATGTTACGATACAGATGTTGTCCGTCTAGTCTCATGAAGTTCCGCAGCCGCGCGCAGTTGAGCAGTGCGTAGCTTCATACAAGAGACCTGGGGAGGTGGCGGGATTTGGAGCAGATTTCCAGCTCTTTGAGTACACCAGCTCGCAATATTACAACATTGGCAATGAAAATCCATCCACAATTGAACCCCCCAGGTTTGCATCCAGTGCCAGAACAATATATGGTTTAGGCATCGGCAACTTGCGTCAGACTAGAAGCTCAACTCGTCTGAATACCTCTGCCAAGTAAAAAGATCAAGGCGAATAGATTAGATTAGAAGTACCACTCCGGTCGAATACAAGATAGATGTATGCCGGAATTCGGAGGGTGGTTAATTGTTAACTTTGAGGTTTTTTGTACGTATAAGATACATGAAGAACGGAAGTACTAGTAGTAAAGTCGCCGATGGGAGACGGTTTGCAAACGCTCACCAGTTTGTGAATGGGACTGTAAATGTCGCGAACTGTAAGGGTCGCTGATGGTACGGAACACTTGTTTCGAGCCCTCGGAAGGTGTACCGGTAACGAACCCAGGGCTCGTAAAATAGTGTATCCTCGAGATCTAGGCGCCCGTTCCTGCACCTCAAAAAAGCACATAGCACTAATCGTAGAGAATCAGCCGCAGCGTTAAAACCATCTAGCAGTTGTCATTGCCTGTCAAACCCCATAGGAGGCGAAAGTTAGAACGGCTGAAGGAAGAACTTCGGGGGGAACCTTGACGTCGCGAGAATTTTGAGAATTACGCACTAGGTAGGTAGAGAGATGGTGGTGCGGGGGGGCAGTGATGAACCCAATGAAATAAGTTCAACGGCTTTTATTCAGGATAGCCCTCCGAGTCTGTCAGCCTGGACAATATTGTGCAGCGTAACCCTCTTGGCCACTGTTTATATAGGATAGCCCTCGCCAAAAATGCTAAACTAAACAGCAGACAAAATAAGGACAATTCAAGAGTAGTTGTTGGGTATTTAATGCCTATTTTCTCTCCAGTTTGTGAGGGATGATGCTGTGTGTTGTGTTGCGATCAAATGATACATTTAATGAGTAGTCACGTCAGAGTTAAGGAGTAGGGCTAATGAATGTTATGACAGGCGTAATTACTGACGCATTTTCAATCTATGTCACGAATGACTACCATTGCTTTTGTCACTCACAGCATTTAAACACAACTAAGACAGGAAGAAGCATAAAGAAACCATACATCTGAGAATTAAGGATGAACCTTTTTTAATTATTCCAGTTACTTTTCCATATATATGGGAGGGTTATGCTACAAAAATACACTCGGCCAGAGGGGAAACCTCGATAAATTCACAAAATAGATACCTTGCAGTCAAGAGGGTCATTCTGCATACTGTACTAGTCACAGTGGTTTGGACGTCGGCAGAATGGTGTGTCCGAAAAAGTTTTTATGTGGATTTGATCAGTTTTTGATCATTCGGGGTTGAAAAAATCTATCAGCACGAAAAAGTGTCCGAACCACTATGACCAGTACAGTAATATGGTCTCCGAGGGGTTTAATCCTGATTCCTGAATAAAAACCGTAAGTTCAAATAACATTATACTCAATATTTCCCTCCTCTATCTTTTGTAGCCTCACCGACAAACAAGCTTTTGGCGCCTCCTCGTGCGACTTGGGTGGTGCAGTGTTTAGTGTGGAGGATGGCGGGCACGCTTTCGTCGGTATGCTTATCTCTGTTTAGGTTGACGATCCATATGATAAGGAAAACACCAGAACTAATATCATTGTGCCGACAGACTGGAATTTTATGCGTCTCAAGGCTAGTATGGAGAGGACGCAGTATAGGCAGCTTAAGAACATCTATGTAGATTTTGAGAACTAGGCTAGTCTTGCTCATGGTCTCCAATGAATAAATAGTGAGCAAATAAGCCTCTCCACTCTCGTAATTGCAAACGACGCGCCTAAGATCCCGCTTCTCAAGCTCGATGTCATTTCCGCGACAACAAAGCTGCTTTCCATCACTCTTTACATCACTTTCAAAAGTCGCACACATCTGGACCCGTCTTCTATGCCCCTCCTTCCCGCAGCGCCCTATGACGGACTATTAGCAAGCTCATACTGTGAATCCTGTGTCGGAACAGCATCGAAGCACCGGCAAAATCCGTCGGAATCTGCTCCACCAGCGCTCCCAAAGACAAAGATAGCCACCATTCAATAACGACTAGATGTGATCAGGATCGGAAAGAGCACCCTAAAAGATCTTGTGTAGATGCAGTGTTTGGGGTTTTGTTTACCTTATCAGCCCAGAATTGTCGGAGTTGGCATTGGGCGGCGGCGGTGGTGGTAGTGCATTCTATCCTATCCTAGTCAGTATTTAGCAATAAAAGGCGAACAATGGCACAATTGACCACTAGAAGGGCCCCTTAAGGTCGCGCTGTCAGGTCCTGATTATCTCCAGTCGCTATTGATTACCGGCCGTTTATCAGTGGACCCAGAACCTTTGCTCAACATGTCACAATCGTGTCTTGAATCTGTGGTGTTGGTTTGGAAAGAGGCATTGCTTCTGAGCGCAACCCGAGAAATGGGAAAAAATAAAGTCAATTCTCTGGGCTCCTCCTGATGAAAACTCATCATGGGTTTGCCATGTCATCTAATATAGTCTACCCTCTCATCTTATCGATCCCATAGTTCATCTTCCGCGGAAGCACTTCCCAAGCGGCCTCAAGCGCCTTCCTTACATGCAGTGCTACCTAAATTCAGCACAGCCTTCCTCAAGGTCCACACTGCCACCACCAATCTTGATTGCAGAGGTGATTCGTTCCTTGCGGCATGTGATGATTGGGAACCGAGCTCCATAGGACAATTGTTGCCGGTAACTGGGGAATGACGAATAATTTTCTCTTGTCCGAAAAGCTGGTGGGGTGGGTGCAATAAGAAACGGCTAGCGCGGTGGTACAAATGGCATTGCATTGCAACACCCATCCCGTGGATGCATCCACTCGACTTTGAAGCTTTGCCCCAGACCCATCTAACCAAGCTCGAAGGACATTGCCATTTCTTGCCCACCAACACAACCACCCTCCACACGTTTGCGCTACTTCATAACTCCAGGCAAGGTATAATAAACTCATCGAGTCGAAGTGCAAATAGCTTAACTGACACCCAGCTGTGTGAACAGGAGCTCGAGGCCGAGGCGTAATTTACTCGGCGGCGATGGTGACAGTATAGCTAGTAGCTTTGCTGGTATTATCTCCTGTCGTGTAAAGGCCGATCCATCGTTGTTCGCGAAGACCGCTAGCTCCCAAGTTGCTTCATTGGTATGCACCGCACAAACCGGAAAACCTACTAGAAGAGAGATTAACAGGTTCCAGGTTCTCGCTTGCCGTAAACTCTAAAGCCCCCGGAGAGTGGGAAGTAATTTCGAATCACGGTATCAGCTGCGATTGTGCCGCTCGGAAGAGTTCCGCCCGTACCGCCAGCAAAGTACGCGGGTGCTCCACTTCTACCCCGATTCTCACCGCCGACTTCGGAAACGCTCAACCTAGGTCTTATCAGCGTCAACAGCTTTCACTCCTCCCATGTGGAGTGCCCGGCCCCATATGTCGCACAGGACAACAATTTGGGGTAGTCTATGGGAGTTCCGTAACATCAAAAACTCCTCGAATACCCGCACTTCAACCGACAAAGGCCCCTTATCACTGCACACCAACGACGGAAAGGTCATCCCTGTCGAGCTTGAAGTTCAGGCCCAGGAATCCATTCTCGGTAAGGGCGGAAACGGTACAGTCTTTCGGGCGGTTGTCAGCCCAGCAATACAGGGCCATTCGACTATCGCGATCAAGGTATATAAGGACATGAATAATCGAAATATCGAAAAAGAATGCCATTCTCGCATAGTGAGGGAATATGGCAGCTGCTCCTCAATTCGGGAGATGCTGGGATACTTTGACTATGGCGGAGCTCACTACCTCTGCTTTGTCCTTGTGCGCGCCGATCTCGAGAAGCAATGGTGCATGGATGCGCGTTCGACAGAACTGAAGCGGGTGTATACGTATCCGAGGGAGCTGAAGTTTATAGATGCTTTCCTCAGAGACTGTGCAAGGTTTCATAAGAGGTTTTCTCATTCCGACGTTCACCCGCGCAACATCAGCCGAAGAGGTGATGGAAGCTTCGTCCTCATCGATTGGGCTCATTTGCGCGGTAAGGATGAAAAGATATGGGAGGAGCCATGGTCGAGCGAGTTTGCCTCACCATCGTGCAAAGGATCAATGATTTCTCCGAAAACCTGCGACGTCTGGAGCCTTGCGTGTTTCATTATTGTCCATCTCACCTGGTTGAAAGAGGGACCTGCGGCCGTGGAAAACTTCATGAAAGAAAGAAAGAAACTAAAGAGGTGTTCCATATCGAAAGGTCCTGTCGATACAACTCCATATTTCCATGACGGTGATGTCCTGCACTCCGCTGTTCAGGATCAGTTGAACTGGCTGCGCGAAGACTTCCCGGCGCAGGTAACCATTCTGGAGGCCATGCTATTCATCGACCACACCCGCCGCATAGACATGGCAGTGGCCTCAGTCGAATGGTCCAAAACCTTGGACAATACCCTCTCCGGCGGATGTATACCCCATCCATGCTTACAACGGGGAAGTGCTCCTATCATTCAACGCACATTATTGCAAGTCCTACACTCAAGAGGGGAAAGTTGTATGTGGCAGTGGCAGGAGAGGAATGTAATGGTTATGACAGGCGGCGAGGAGGACAGGCGGCGAGGAGGACGAGAGGCGGTGATGAGGGCAAGAGGACTATGCGGAACGACACCCCGATTAGCTACTCCAGGTTACAATCATACATCTCTTCCTCAATCATACAGCGACTACTACCTCCCCATAAGCCGTCCCGCTGGTCGAGATGGAGGTATCATAGGCGGATACAAGAGGCAGAGGGATATCAGGGACATTCACGGTGGTCATTTCGTTAATGTTCTTGATGACTCTTCCACCTCAAATTGGAGGTGCTCTCGTTGGCCAGGAAACGTGAAGCGAAACGAACGTCTAATTTACGAGAGCAGATTAGAGGTACAACTTTCAAAGAGACTAGAAAAGGACCACAAGAGTTGCTTTCTCTAGTCCTTTTTTAGTATGCGCCAAATATTGGCGAAACCAACAAAAGGATCACCGTCAACGACCTATTGAGAAAGATGGGAGTGACTGGCCTTTTGGAAATATCTATTTCCGACTACATTGCTTAATATGATCTCGTGTCGTCCGGCTAAAAAAGAGAAAATACCTGACTGTCGGTTTTCATCTGTGTTCAGTCCTGTCTTCTGCGACTATTGCTTTGGGTTCTTCGCTTTGGGTTCTTCTTCTTGCTTTGTCGCTATTGGTCCCTTATCTTTTCTGTTTGCCACCGGTGTAAGTAGAATAAATAGTAAGTGGTTTGTTTGTTACTCCGGTATGTCGAGTGACAAATAATGATGTAGCCGTAGCCAAGGCAACGGAGCGACCAGTCACCAGCGGCTCTTAATCTGACAGACTAATCCGCTAGAACAGAGTCCATTCCCGAACCACGATAGGAACCTATAATCAGTCGGAGGCCCGAACGCAATGGAGGAATGATACTTCCAGGCGAGTTATTAGCTTTGTCCCTTGTGTCGTATGAGAAAGAAGGGTTTGAGGAAAGCAGTTGCGCATGCGCACTTCGAGTCCCACTTATAATCCTTAGGAATCGGAGTGCGTCGCACTGCCACCGACCACACACTGTTGATAGGAAAAACATACCGTAATGCGATACTTCAGCTTTGGCTCCCTCGTCAAAGTAACGATGCGCTTGACAGGACACCGGCGGTGGCGGCAGAGTTCGATGGTGCTCCTGACGGCGACTCCGCGACGTACGATGGGCCCAGTCTTCACCGCTGCCCTTCCCTCAAGCAGAAGACGTCGCCTCAACATCAATGACATATGGATTGTAGTGATACCGGGAGCTTAGGACACCATAACCTTTCGTTTAGTAAATGTCAGCAACCTCAACCGAAGCACCTAGTACGGGAGGTATACTCACTAAACCGATTCGAAGTCAGAAAATGTTCGAAAAAGAGAAGGCAAAAAACTAGCTATGGTGATGGTCGCAGCTAACCTCAGCCTCCACAGGAACTCAACTATTTAGGACTACTGGTGAAAGCTACTCAGACGTAAGTCTTTAGTGAGAGTCGAAGGAAGGAGAGGAAACTCGCAACTGATGCCACCGTTCTAACCACCGCCCCATTTCGCTCCTTTACCCCTTTTCGCCTCGTGCAACACGGTCAATAATGAAGCCATAGGAAGGACACATACACGCTTCTCATCGAATAAGCCTCAAACGCAGCTCCGGCTATATTGTCTTCTAGGAAGAGAAACGATAACGAACAAAGGATATACCCAGCGGTTACTGATGCTATTGTTACGTTATTTGGGTACCAACCAATTCCAAATGACGTGCTAGATTCGACTATCTGCACCACAGCTCCATGTTAGGCTCCATCTCAGACAACAGGGCGGTACCGACTTCAGAGAAGAACAAACATACCATCTCATCGCGGCAGTGTTTTCCCCCAACAGGGTTCTGATCGCCGAATAAAGAACCGTATCGATACGCCCCACGTCGTCATGACGTTTACTAGGCGTATTGGCTTAGCTGCTTGATAGCCAGGCTGAGGCCGACGTCGATGTGTTCCCAGATAAAGGAAAACAGTTGTGAGTATTATGCTTCAGTCCACGATCTGGCACCATCCCCACCACCGACTTCCATCTTCCCTCTACCAGATGAATGAATACTCAACAGTAAAGAGACAGGTTTTAGGAGGTCGTGAAATCGAACATCTTCTAGCATGAAGATCCGTGGCGGAGACTTCGTTGGGGTTGGAATATGGCTGCAACCCATGCGCAGCAATGATGCAGACTCAGCCGTCACAAAAGCAACCCTGCGCATCTTTCAACTGCAAAGAATCCGGCGGGAAGTTTTGTTGTATAACAGGATGAATACGAGATTCGGAACTAGGAATGACGAGAGCTGCAGAAACCCAGCATTTGGACTTAACGGGAGGACAGGTTGCCCTCCCTTACTAGCATGGTACGACCCCTTGCGCTTCCTGGTTATTTAGATATACCCACCAATCTGCTCTCTATGAATAGTTGTGTTGGAGGTGCTGCAAAAGCAAATCAAAAGCACTAGTCAGCGCGAGAAGTGCGCACAGCCTGCGCATTCTCACTATTTTCTCCACTTGTGCGATGCGAACATTGCGCATGACCCACCCCACAGTTTCAGGCTTGCATTAAATAGTGCTCCTAGTAAAATTAACCCATTCTCGTTTGCGAAAAATCGATGCAACCATCAAGCGCCGATTCCGGCAGTCGGGAGTGATGGGTAGATATCTCGTAGTACCTCTACTATAGCATGATGCAGGAGTCCTCCGTCGCTGCGGTGTGTGGCTCTCTGACCTTGGCAGCATATCTCAGGGACGAAAGAACTGACATCAGTATCAAGTGGAAGGGTAAAGTAGGAGTGTGTGTGTATACGTGACGCACCAGACGTACTCAAAATTGAGCGCCGCTTTACACGCAAGCGGAAAAACTGGGGGATAATCAGTTAGTACGTTGGAAGGGTCATTGGATGGTGTATTAATTAAGTTAGAAGCCTCTAGACTCCGGTCGCTCAAAACGTCAGCCTAACCATCCTGGGGGTACGAATGCGCGTAGAGTGATGTGGCAGGCATGCGCAGCAGTCATCCCACCAATTTGCCTCAAACGATGCAACGCAGTTGGTTATGGCAGCAAGCCCCTTAGGTTTGTAGGGACAACCACATGACACAATACTTATCCTCCGCAGTCGCTTGTTTGAGTGCATTCATGAATGACGTCCCAGTCAAGATCGATCCATCGTATGCGTAGGGATATATATTCACACTCAAAAAAAATAGCCTGAGCCATTGTACTTAAGTATTCAAGCAGCTGCACTGCATCTCGTGGGACTCACCCTCCCGAGAAACTAGGTACGGTCCGAACCGTGGGACCGCAGGCTTTACATAGTCAATCGTTTATCGTTAATAGATAATTTACCCCGAAAGCCCCAGATGTTCTTATATAGTATAAATCATCTAGGCCAACCTCTACCATTCTATCCATTAAACGGAGAGTTCGTTTCAGAATTAATAGGTATGTTTCTTTGCTATTTGACTTAGATTAGTCCAGACCGATGTAAGCTTCGCGGGGGTTTCCTCAGAACATCAATCTCTATCTTCTTGAAGGTGATCAGACCAAAAATGTGTCGTGCTATATCTGTGCTATATCCAGAACAGTCACCCTTCAGGTTAGATGAAATTTAGAGTATAGCTGATTAGCACAATGTTTTACCGTAGAGCTTGAAAACCGTGGTACATACCACAGTTTTTTAGGTGGTTTGTTTACTGTGTTAAACCCGCAATACAGTACCAGGAGGAGTTAACAACTCCATATGGAGGAAAGTGACACATCCTAGATACCACAACAGAAGCTCAAAGGTGCTAAACTTACATATTTTCTGTTCTGTGTTAATACTTCACCACAGCGCTAGACAACACGACACCCATTTAACACGGAGCTGCAAAACCTCTCTAATATATCATACCAGTGGTAATTCTCTCTATCATTCATCCTTGATATCCTTCATATTGCGGGAAGTTCTGTATGTCTATATATATGCGATATTAGAAACTGTGGGCTCCTAGCAAATCTAAAATCCACGTTCGAGAATTTCCATAATTTAGCTAATCAACAGCACGATTGACTGTAGGTCTATCACCAGCTGTGCGGTAAAGAGTGAGAATTCTTTGATTTGTCGAGTCCTCACGTCTCCGGACTTTTTAATATTACTTAGAAGGGATATTGTCTGTGCGCCTCATCATTCACAAGGTTTTAACACTATTCATAATTAGGATATCGAATGACTAGATGCAGGAATCTACAGGGAATGTAATTGTAATTAATTGTCAGTGCATTGTCTCATTACGCAATTGCGATGTTCGGAGACTTTATTTTTCAGCGATTATGTACCAAAAACATATCGAATCTGCCGCCTGGAATGTACTCTACTCTACATACCATCCGTCACCTACAGGGACATTTAGTTGCACTTCCAGCCCGTCGCGTAAGTGGCAATCGTGCGGCTTCATTTGCGGTTGTTAGGTCACCGAACACACGCCCGGAGCTCAGGCCGGCATCTAGGACCAAAAGCATATAGACATGTTGCTGAAACATATCGGACCAGCAATTCTGATGTGGAGAATCTCCGTATTAAGGAAATCAGCCACTTAGGATTTTTGATACTTATTTCCTGCCCCGAGTAGATGCCTAGTACACAACACCCCGTGAGATCGGCAAGTTCAATTGGACGTGTCCAGTAGAGGACGGTCGACACTAAGTGGATGTGCTTGCGTTAACTGGAACGTTCGAGCTCTATGTCTCTCATCGGCCTAAATCCGCTCAACCACAAACCGTCAACACGAGATGTTGTAGTCTCGGGCCTAGGGTTGTGGCCCGTAAATTGGACCTCCGGTAATTCACAGCGCGAAGCCCGGATATTGTGAGCCACTTCAATTCAATAGGTTCGCCTTGGCCATATGAGGCTAACTAAACCAGCAACGAGCTGAGGATGCCAAAAGCCAAAAGTATATGTAGTAATGTCAAGCTTGTGTAATATTATACCAACCACCAACATGCAATTGTAAAGAACATCACATAACCCCACAATCACTTACAAGAGAGAGGACAGGTGTCCTTATTCTGCGCTGCAAGTTGTGCCAGCCCACCAGAAGATCATTGTGGGTCCGACATTCCACCGGCTCTATCGAAAGGAACGCTATTATCTTGCGATGAAGTTGAAAAGGGACATATTCAATGCAAAATGGCGATGTAATCTTTACTGGAGTATGGTGTCCTATACGTATATACAAGATATCACTTGCTTGCCTCCTGTAACAAGTTTGATATCTTCCTGGTTAGCAAGCACTCTTTTTCTCATAACATGTAAGTAGATAAGGGTCATCGTCTAGTTTTTCTCTCTCTGAACTTAATTAATCATATCTCTCTCAATCTTAATGCCTAATCAGTCAGAATCTAGGTGTTCGTTTTATTGTGAATGAGACATACCAGCCGGCAGTGACTTCCGGCAACCTTACTTAAGTAATTACTGCAGCGGAAATACTTTTGTCTGCTCCTCTCAGCCCCAACTTCGCAGACTTCTCTTTATGCATGAACAATTCATAACTACATACAGCTTCCGTTGGGTAAGACAATTATTTCCGGATGCATTCGAGAAGGCACTCTCTCCGTGGGTCATGGCTCACTTCCTGGCAGCGTTTGCATGGTCATAATTGTATTTTATTGATATGGGGACCTGTAGGTTCTTTTCGCAAAGCACGAGGGTGGTAGGCAGACAGACTCTAGCCTTGCCACATCACAGATTCTGCTGATTCGAAGCTGCAAGAAGAGGCCAAGGAGTATGTGCCCACGAAACTTGCAGCAGGTCTTTGTTATTCCTTATGCACATTATAACTGCGCATTCCGTTTGATTGGGTTGATGTTGATGGTAACACATCTCTTTAAACAGACTTGCGATCCATTGGAGATTCACCGACGAAATCATATACCTTTTGATTTGAAAGACCCCAATCCCATGATGGTTTGCGGATGCGAGGATAGAGCGCAACAAAAGAACGCACGTTTAAATGAACCTCGAATCCGTCGCGGAGGAATCTGCATCACTTCCACCTAGCACCTGGCTGCACCTAGTACAGTGTCGAATAAGAGCCAAACCCGAATTTTAAATATAAGCCTACTCGCTCATGCCTAGGATTTACGGACGACGACAACCCGCGCCCCAAGAATTGGTCCAACAGACTATCTATGGAAACTACATCCGGAGGGATGTACTGCTGAGGTACCTCTCCCAACGCTGGCCCGACACGACGACCTTTATCGAGGTGAGCGACGTAGACCCTACCACCTTGGTTGTCTGTTCTCACGTCAATGTAGGCTTTGTCTGGCTACTGGAGAGTTGAAGTCCCTGAGAGACTTTCAGATGCGAGTGCTTCTGTCACTGGGTTAATAATTGCTTGGAACTGACCGAGATCTGTACGATTAGTCCGTCATCGCTTTGCTTCAACAGGAATCTATCGGTGTCGATCAAACGACTGGTTTGAAAGGCTAAGAGGTTGATTCACGTGGCTATGGATTGAGCTTGGTTTCAGGAGCATTGGCATCTGTGGCGTTTATATAATTGACAGTGATTGGTTGCCTCACGGGTTTCAGCTGCAAAAGGAATATGTTTTTTCGCAAGTTCTCTGAGCCTCCAACTGCGCCCACAGGTGTCTGCTCTTGTGCTTTGCTGCGCATGTAGACCTTAATCAACGATTGGTGAACGTGGGCTTGAGCTGGATTCCTTCGTAGTAAGAAACATATCGCATATGAGCCATAGGCGTACCCAAGGCCAAATAGCTCTTGAATTTAAACCCACCAGCATCCTGCAAGAGAGCTTGAAGCGACAAATGGCAGAAGAAACAATTCCTATGACAGTTCTAGATCCACGCTCAGAGCAACCCAGCGCCGTGCGGGGAAATTCACCATCACAACAGATCCTTCCTATCCCGGATCCTTCATCAGCCAATACCACCGCACACCAAGCCGGCGAGATGTCTTCCTTGAATACTCCAGCACATAGTACCGCAAACCAAGCAAACGAGGTGTTTACTTCAGATACTGCAACAGCTAATACCGCGAACCGAGGTGTCGTGTCTTCGTCGGTTCTATTTCAAGGCTGGGATAGCTATCCAAAAAACATACTTGACTACGACGTGATGCAGTACAATATCAGTGAACATCATCGACAGTTCAACAGAGAACTAGTAGGCGAAAACGGGGGACTAGGTCGATTAGTTGGGAATACGATCCGGGTTACCGCGCTTACTATACCGCATCCAAACCTAGGTTCGCCTGTGCCTACTATGCCAGACTCAAGTGCTCCAAAATCAGATTCGCCCGCGCCTATTGTGCCGCACTCACATGCTGCTTCCAGTTCAGGTTCGTCCATATAACTATAGAGTATACAAGAAAATATTAACCCCACCCCAGTCAATAACCACATTCCGCCCGATTACAATAGTGTTAGTGAGGTGGAAGCTTTGCTGCAGGTATGTCAACAAATCCGATCTGCATTCTGCCTGCTTATGGTGATTTCCCATCCAGAGTTGTACCATAAACTCGACTTCATTGTTCATGTAGGATCCTCGTTGCACGCCGTGTTTGGAATCACCGGCAGCTGACGGTTAGCGACAGAACGATATCACCGAATTTCTCCTTTGGAAAACTGCTCATTTGCAGAGAAGCTCTCCTGAAACTTCTTACACACTACAAAGTCTTACCGGGATTTATTGACATTCTCTGTACGTTTGGGGAAAAGTCTTGGGAAAAAGCCGAAAATTTTAGCATATACAGGCAGTACGTCTCGAGGAAACCTTCGGCTCAGGACCCAAAATGTTCCGTCATATCATTTGGTACGTTAAATATGCCGTTAAAATACTAGATAGCAGCTTCCAACTTGCTTTATAGAGTTGTGTTACAACCTCAAGTACGTTGAACGTCGCCTTCAATACAACATCGGCTTGAAGAAGTTTACCACACGGAAAATGGGCATCTGGACAAAGTATTATCCCGACGAAGACCGAAATGTGTGGATTTTGGTGAATCCACCCACGGATTTTCAGAGCCGCTTGGCGAATTTGCGTCAGAGTGATAAGTTACATGGAGAAATTCGGCATCACTTGGACATCCACCGATTGCAACTGTCATTTGCCTGCGAAAATTGGAATGGACATATCAATGATCTAGAAGAAGAATTCGAGGAGCTGGTGCGTATCCGCCATCACGCCTCTTGTATCTCATGCTAATATTCAATCTTGGTCACAAAAAGAGACTTAGTACCAGCAGCAGCTTTGTATCGCATCGTCCGCGGTCTGAAGGGGGAGATGACGTCCGGGACATCAGAGACTCTGCTCCTTCCAAAGAGCATGCACAAACTCTCCAGTTTCTGCGTGACAAGCTGCTGCAACTGACCAACTTTCTTAACATGAATCTTCAAACAATCGAATCTATGAAGGAAGGTATCGAAAAGCTCCAATCCCAAGGAAACTCTGTGCGCGTATATGCGGAAGATGAGGCTTTCGAACGGTTCACGGCTTCGGTAGGTGACGCCATCAAGCGAACTCGCCAACACCGAGAGCGTGTCCTAGGTTTGACCCATAGATGTGATAGTTTGGCCGCGCTGGTCAGTTTTATTCATTTCTTCGATATTTGACTACATTCCTAAGTAATATTCAAAGGTTCCAAGCATGATCGCATCGCTTGATAATACCGTGATGCTGGATATGCAAGAGCAGGCGGCACGGTATGCGCGCTCAATGAGGATAGTTACAGTTGTGGCAATGTTTTTCCTTCCACCAACGCTTGTTGCAGTAAGTTGGAGTCCTTGTCATAGTAGACCTCTCATTGATCTTATTCTGCAGGGGTTCTTTGGAACTGAGCTCGTAAAAGATACTCAACTTGCATCATACGAGTCGGGTATGAAGTGGTTTTGGGTTTGTGTAGTTGTACTGATGGTTATTACATTTGGCCTTTGGCTATTGTATCAGCATTTTGATAATGATAAGAGGAGGGGCCGGAGGCAGGCTGACATTGAGGCGGGGAGAGCTCGCACGCGTGTTGGTCCAAGATAAAAATCTGGGATTCGTTGTTTAAGTTTGTCTCATTACGTGTCAGAATAATTCATAAATTTAGTAAGTCAAAGCAGTTCAAAGGCGATCCCTAAATCTAGCAAATAACTAGTGGATTCGAAATATGAAGTTTACTACCCCAGCCTACACAATATTTAACCTGGGTCCTCAGAATCCGATTGAATAGATCAAATCGAGATTAGATTACAGTATTAGTTTGACGATCATGTGACTTGAAGTCACGCGTGAATCCATGGGGTCCTATTGAGAACATTAGGCTATCGGCCGGTTAGTACTCAATGCGTGACCATGCGAGAACCCTAGTTACTGTAGATTTTGCATTTTGTTCTTTGAGTTTCTTCTGGTACGCTTTGTTGCCAGCAGCATGTGGTTCCACAGCTTACGTCTTCGCCAGCGAAACAAAATGCTAACAAAAACGTTGCAACGTTGGATATGGACCTCCTGCAGTTTTGATTCTACGGCAGGTATAAAAATGTTGCTGAACATATACGATCCTGCTGTCCGCGTCTGGCTCGGCCCATAGCATCAACAACGCCAAGAACTCCACCCGTTAGACGGGTTCAGCTCTGTGCTACACATAACATCGACCCCGCACCACCTACGTCGGGTTGTCGGGAACCTTCAATTAACAACGTCGCCCTCGGTGACAACTCAGCAGCGCACCAGTATTACTGCGACCCTAGCCTAGATTGGAGCGCTAGAATATCAATCAGCGCAGTTTCACCGGGAAGCAGCAAGATACCACTGGGGTACATACATGCTACCCATCACTTCGCACATAAGCTCCTGACATCAGCGTATCCTAACGTAACCCTCTACAGGCCACTGCTCGACTACAGTAGCAACGGCAGCGTAAAATTCTACTCGAAGGTACACAGCTTTTATCAAGCCTTAGTTCGTTACGCATCAGACGAACCCATGCCGTCCTCCACGGTGATCACCGCCACGACCCAAGGAAACCGTACCAGGTCGTCACCTCCCAGCTACCGTTCCGGTACCATATGGTGCGAGGGATGTAAGACACAGATGGGAAACGATGTTGCGGAGATGAATATTCATAGGAAGTCCGAGTCCCATATTGATAACTGCATACTCAAAGGGCTCTACTGTCCTACATGCGACAAGGTATTTGCCAACAACGCGGAGAAACGAGCGCACAACAACAGTAAAAAGCATCGACCCGAACCCATATCGAATGATTCCTGGAGTCAAAACGACGCACCCCGCCAACAGCCCCGACCAGCCGCCACCGATGGTGTCAATTTGTACCCCATGGGACCCACGGCTACAACTCCAGTATGGACACCAGCTGGCGTAGTATCGCCCTCCGACAGTTTCCGAAGTCAATGCAATGAATTTAGCCAATCGGTGCAACCAGTCGTCGTCGATGGCGCCCTCTCGTACCCGATGGGACCCGCGGTCGCAACGCCAGTATGGGCACCGGCTGCCGCAGGGTCCGCTTCCGTCAACACCCGAGGTCGAGAAGATACGGATCAACAATCGTTCCTGAGCGTTGTCGTTGAGGATGATGTCATTTCGTACCGCATGGCATACACAGCCACAACTCCAGCAAGGGCATCGCCAGCCGCAGCATCGCCTCCCGGGAACTTCCGAAGTCCAGAAGCATATCGCCAATCCTTCCAGCCAGTCGTCACTGAGGATGATGCCATTTCGTCCTCCACGGGACCCACAGCTACAGCGCCGGCACCGGCACCGGCTTGCGTAGCGTCGCCCTCCAATTACCGTTCCCGTCAGTTATGGTGCGACGCGTGTAAGATCTTCGTTGATTCGGGGTCTTCTCTGATCGAACATTGGAAATTGGAAACCCACAGTGAGAACTGCAAACGGGAGGGATTATACTGCGAGCAATGTAATAAGGTATTCTTCAGTAACAGGGAACATCTACAGCACAACGAGGGCAAGAAACATAAGCTAGTAGTCGAAAGGAGGACCGCCCCTATACTTGGAACCACGACCGAGCTCACGCCAAATAATCTCCAAAGCCAAAACGACGCATCTCCCCAATTGCCTCGGCCAGCCGCTGTTGAGGACCATGCCACATCGTCCTCTGTGGGGTCCGCGGCTGCAGCGTCAATACAAGCTACCGCAGCGCCGCTCCCCAGCAAACCTCCCCGCCAAATATGGTGTGGTGGGTGCAAGACCTGGGTTACTACGGGATCTTCCGGGAGAGATCATCGGGAACTGGATTCCCACATTGAGAACTGCAAACGGAAAGGATTCTACTGCGAGTCATGTGATAAGGTATTCTTTAGTATAGTAGATCTCAAAGGGCACAATGAAGGCAGGCGACATAAACGAAAAGTCAACAATGAGACTGTGCACATGCCTGGCATTACGACAGACCTTATGCCGGACAATCCTCGAGGACAGGATACCGCATTTCAATCGTTCCAGCCAGTTGCTACCGAGGACTATGCTGTGCCATCCTCCCCGGGGCCTACGGTTGCAATTCCAGTTCAGCCTGCAGTAGTACCGTTCTCCAGCAACCGTCAGTTGTGGTGCGATGGGTGTCGGATTATGGTTGATAAGGGGCGGCCCAAGAAGGATCATCGAAAATTGGATTCCCACATTGAGAACTGCAAACGAGAAGGACTCTACTGTGATTCATGTGATAAGATATTCTTCAGCAAAACAGATCACATAGGACATTACGAGAGCAAAAAACATGCCAAAAGTTCCCTACCACGATGGTGCAATCCGTGTGAAGCCTGGATTTTGCGGGGCGCTGTCTTTAAAAGCCACCAGCAGTCTATATCCCATATTGACAACTGCAAACGTAAAGGGCTATATTGTCATCTGTGTGACAAGACATTCCTCAGCCCAGGGGCGATACAATGGCACCCTAGACGTGCCCACAACATCGCCTTCGCATCGAATGAGCCCATCCCGGTGCCTACCGTTACCAACGATCATGCATCGAGCGCCTTCGCAAGTCAGAATGATGCATACTCCCCCTCAGTCTCGTCCCAACCTGATGATAGTTCCGAGGCTCTTCGGTGCGACATATGCTTGGCATTGCGTGTTCCGGGAGAATCGGCAGCTGCTCACCAAAACTCCCAGGAGCATATCGACGCCTACAAAGCCCTTGGACTTAATTGTTCCGAGTGCAGGAATGCTTTTGAAGTCGGCACGAGACCGAGACCTCATCAGTGCGATCCAGACCCTCCAGTTATCTCGGAACCCGATGACTTCCACTGTGAAACCTGTGGTCAAGTCTTCCCAACCAGGAGGCAGATGGAAAAGCACCCAGAGAAGTGCGGTCTCACCGAACCCACCGACGAGAGCACCTTCCGTACACCAACTCCAAAGCCCGCTGCCCCTACTCCGAGTCCCGGATTCCGCTGTGAAGCCTGCCAGATTTGGGTCGAGTCCCCTCCGGACACACATCTACGGTCCGAAGTTCACATCGACAAGTGTAAGCTTATGGGGTTGCACTATTGCATACCATGCAAAAAACCATTCTTCACCAAGGCTAGTCTATCCAATCACGAGTTGAATATCCACCCACTCGTATTTTGCAAGATTTGCAATATCAACTACCCCCTAGAAACTAGTCATGGCATATCAGAATCCCATATTACGGCTTGCAAGGAACAAGGTCTCTATTGTGAAGAATGCAAAAAGACCTTTTATACAGATGGCGATATGAAGACTCACATCCGCACTCAGCACAATCCATCTCGCCCCAGCGGATTTCATTGCGTGAACTGCAACAAGAGCTTTCCGAGTAACAGCCAATTTTTAAGGCATATAAGGGGAGGTTGTGTTCTAACAGAGGTGAAATCATATGCTTGCGACCCATGTGGCCTTTCCTTCCAGAGCCATAGAGAGCTGAACCAGCATTTTGCCTCCAACAATCACAAGACAATCAAATGTCCCGGCGGCGACGCCTGCGATAGAAGGTTCAAGACATTGCCGGCAATGATTATGCACCTAGAAAGCGGAGCATGCGTTTCGAAACTCAATCGCGCATCCATCGATGCTTTGGTGAGAAGCCGTGATATAACCAGCGCCGTCACTATCAAAGGTATTCCGGCGCCGGCCGCGGCGGGACAACTGACAGGAGTTTTCGACACCCAATATAGCACCATCAACTCGGTGCAACAAGCTCTGACTGAAAAGATGGATGCGGATACGGATGTTAAAGACGAATTCGATGATATCCTAACGCCTGGACTAACTTTGAACTCGACCCCCATGCCACTCAGCACCGCACCGACCTCGATAGGCTGTTTTAATCCAACCGCCAAAGAATTCGAACCCCAGCTGCCGTTCATCCAAAGTTGTCCTATCTGCGGACAAAAATTCTCTTCCAAAGGGCTCCAGATGCATGTCGCCTCACCGGTGCATGCGACACCAGCTTATCATTGCCCGAACGACTTCTTGGCTAGCATTGGTTTGAGTGAAAAGGATAATCATACGGAAGAAAGGGTGTTTAAGAGTTTGAGTTCGCTTATGCAGCATATTGAGGCGGGGGCTTGTAAGGGAGGGAAGGAATCGTGGGAGAAGACAATGAAGTTTTTGGAGGCTGCATTGGAGGGATTTGGGATCTCGGGGGTGAAGTTGTTGGGTCAGTAACGATAAGGATGTTTTTCGTCAAGTTATGTTTTGGTTTTTTGTGGAAGCACTAAATGGAGTTTGTTAATTTGTTATGTTGAAACTGCCGTAAGGTAGTTCGGAAGCTGTTGCCAACGAAACTATTCATAGGCACCTAAGTATAGTTTTCCAAGACGAAAAGGAAGGGTAAAGTGTGCGCGTATTCTGCATCGAACTGTGGGTTATTATGCCCAATATTTGCTGATCATGACCGAGTCCAAGAACGATGGTAGAGTGGATTATAGTATAACAGTCACCTAAAAATGCGAAGTTATTTATCGCACATCTTCCAACTACTTAGTAATTTTTTTGAACGGCAAGATACAATACGAAAAAAGGACGTTTTTGACGATGGTCCTAGGCTACAAGTCGTCATTGTAACCGCTGTTACAGCGTTTTTAACAGTCTAGTGACTGTACCCAAATGCTATTCAAACGGTTTCGCTCAAGTTATATGAGGATACTCGACTTAGGTCCTGTTTAGATTGCGAATAGTTGCCGCTAAGGACCGTTCAGTGGAAATTTTGGTGGGAGTTGCAACAAGCAGTCTAAAAAGGGTCTCTGACGTCCTTCTCTTGAGCAGTCATTTGACTGTTCTGCGCTTTTTCCACAATCATAAATCAACAACATATTTAAAATTTCCACAGAGGAGTAGCTAACACAGGCATCGCAAGATAAAATAACCATTTACCTTTCTACAAAAATTTGTTTCCATATCATGCACGAGTCAAGGCTTATCTACGACCAATATCTTCAAGACTCTATTTCTGCTGTCATAACAACCCCAGAACACTTGGAAGCTGGTTTGGTTCCAGCATTCCGGTTTGTATTGCTTTGGTGATATGCAGACAACATAACGATGAAGTCCTCACGATATTTGCAGATCCAGCCCTCGTCTCGGAGCGGAGCAAGTATCGATGGTTGTTGTAATCATAATCCATTCGACCGTTACCAATCATGGCATATCTAAAAGTATCAATAGTGGTGCGATTTGGTTGGGCGAAGTATGCGTTTCGAAAGTGCTAAACTCTGGAATGGATGCTTCTTATGTTATCAAATTGTTGATAAATTGTTGAAGTTCGCCTACCGATGGAAACAATTGGAACAAAGCGTCTCCAAAGGTGATTACCACAGTGTCTCATTGCACGCAGTGTTCCCAACGGGCCCGGTCGGCCTGGTCGGCCTGAGGGCTTTTGTAGGCTTTTAAGGATACCGGTCAGGCTGTTTTTCCAGAAGCCCGCGCTAAGAGCGGCCGGCCGGCCGGCTTATTGGGAACACTGCCAGCACGCACGTCTCGACCATGGCAATTCTGTATTGCAAAAAGGGAAACTCGGAGCTAGCCGCCACGTACCTTAGCTTAGAGAAGGGATTTTTATAGGAGTTGGGCTTCTTCTGAACAATGATATATATATCGAATACGTCGGCTTTTTGCAGTACTGGTATTTGCCAAAGATGACGACAACGCTAGGATGGACTGTAATTTTATTCATTGTTTGACCGGGGAATTCGCCTCCGCGCTGAGCCTGACTAGCCACTTCCGGACGCCCATTTTCGTGTAGTCTGCAGTAAGAATTGCGGACAATGGAATGGTTTCACGCCTGCAGAAGTTGTCTGGACGTTATTTTCTGCACGCCATGCTACAAACTGCATTAATCAAACGATTTTCCGCTTAAAATCTGCCCAAGACACCACAAGTTTTATTTATCAGGGAAATAGGTCAACAATAAGCACAGAATGTTAGGTTTGGTTTAGGTGGAGAGATCATATCGCTAGCAGAGTGGCTCTAAGAGCTGAAAAGGATTGGATTGGATGAGCATCCCTGCTTTTAGGATGCGAAATAGGAATCTTTCTTAGTTATAATTAGCGTTGAACGTCTTCTACAGGATACAGTCACTGGTGACGGTGTGCATTGTCTGGCGACGCACTTCTAATCCTATATGTTACTAAGTGAAAATATAGCTTTATATGATGATGGAGAACGCATGGGAGGCTTTCCAGTAGTGGATGACTGTAAATGCACCGTTACCCCATGGCCCATAGCGATTTTAAGCGATAAAATTGATAAAATTAGAAGCAGAGAGCATTTTGTTGGCCTTGCACTTGAGAACAGTGAGTAGAAAATCCAATTGCAATGCAATTCTGAAACTCTCCCATTCCGTCTCCTATCTCATTAGGCACCGTGTTATCCGAAACCGTCATCCTGCCCTAGCTTCCTAACCTCATGTCCCACGATCTCACTAATATCTCGTCACATATATACATGCTAACCCCTTAACCGCCTCTCAAATTCCATAGAAACTACCTCTTCGCAAGTTCAATTGACCAGATTTGACAGGGGTCTTAGTTGTAACCGTCAAGTCATGCATCCTCAGATGATGGTTCTGCAAACTCTTCTCGTTCTTGAAGGCTTGTTGACAGTCTTCACAATATAACTGACCATCTTCCGCTCCGTTTTTATGCGTTTTTTTGTGTGCTTCCCAGTTGTCGGAATATTCAGTATCGCATAATCGACAATACTCCCCTCTGGGGGGCGCAATAACGGTGTTTCTTGCATACTTTCTATGCTTTGTAGTGTCGCGGGAATGCGTTTGGAATTCTGTTCTGAAGGTCATTTGACTTGATGTTTCGTTGGACGGTACATCAGTAAGGGTGATCCAACGATCAGTGAAGATCCAACGGGGCTTATGCTGGCTGGTAGTGGAACCGCTCCAGGGACGCGGTTGGGCAGGCTCGGCGGACATCATCTTGTGTGCACCGCTGTCACAAAGATGGGGCCATGATTCGGCGGATATTGGAAGCATCGAGTCATGTATGCCGTTTTCATGGAGATGGGGGCGCGATTCAGCCGCTTTTGGCAACGTCGGCTTATGCGTGTCGCTTTTACGGAGGCGGTGTTCGAAGCGAATGGTCTCTGAGAACGTTCTGTTGCAATCTAAACCTTTGCGTTTACAGCTATCGAAGTGCGTCTGAGAATTTTCGTGATCGAGCCAATCCTTGTTGATGAGTACGTCGCAGGTGCGGCACAGCTTCGTCATCCCCCGCGGCAGTCTAGTGTCGGACATAGCGACCGGTTTTCCGGGCTTCGGGATAGAGGCTGCTAGTTTTGGGACTGCTTTGACTTCTGGGCGGCCGGAGACTAGACTGTTCTGGAGCATCATAGAGACGTTAACATGGCTAGCAGTTTCCTTAGGGTTCTTGAAGGCATGTTTCGTGCTAAGATGAGAATTGAGGGTGTTCTGATCTATTAAGCCAATGTCGCAGAACTTGCATCCGAAGAGTTCCCGGTGGCGAGCTGATGTTTTGGAGTGGGTCCTGAGTGCCCCTTTGGTGCCGAAGAGTTGATCGCATAATTTGCAGTGATGTTGCTTCGCCGTTATCGGTGCCGACACAAAGGTTGTGGTGTCTTGCATTGTCTCCATCTGGCTGGCGAGTTTAACGTTACCGGTTGGATATTCGGCCATAATGAATAGAAGGTCTGAGGTGGATGATGGTAAAAGAGGGGAACAATGCGGGGTTTATACAATGTGTACTTGATAACAACTGTGGGTGGATGCATGCTGCAGTCAATGACTCAACATTGCTCCATCCGGACCGTGCAACCTGAAGTCGACTTTCCAGGCTGTGGCAACCTGAGTTGCCATTATCAAAGTCCCAAAGACAAGATGTACAAAGCCTGCTTATTGGTTGTGTTGTGCATAGAGTTTTGGTGTGGTCCGGTGTCTCTAGTTGTCTCCATGCATGTAACAAAAAAGGTCTGTACTTGAATATACCAGAGCAGAATTGGAAATGCTGCGTCAGAATAGTTAATTGCTGTAGCTCTATCCTGTCTCTCTGAAATCCGGGGAGGCCTTATCGCCACTTATAAGCAATTTGATCGATATGTTGACGCCATGATTTATGTGCTCAAGTGCGTATGAAACTTTCGGCGTCGAGTGAACCCCATGCCTAAGCCCGAGCTCGACAATAAAGCATCAGAGAACATAAGCCCTAAAACACGTGCACATATGGACTGCTCTCGCAAATATCGTAAGAACTGCCTGTTTCCAGGCAGATTTAAGTGTGGCAGTGCCGATTTGCGTTGTGGATGGATGACTTTGCATCGTTTGGTAATTGTACCGGAGGGCTGGAGGATGGAAAGGCTTGATGGGTTGACGTTCAAATTTAGAGCTTGCAGCGGTTAGGGTTGTGCTTGTTCTAATACGATCTAGTCCCTCTTAAATCAGTAGAAATAAGATTCTCCTCCCGGAGCTCGTACTTTCTCGATCGCTCACTTCCGGTGCTACCAGGGAAGAGAGAAGTTGTCAAATGTTGGGGACTCTCCTTCGATAGCCAGTTCTTCACTATTCGAATATGACCATAATAAAGTAGCATTATAGTATCATACTATTATTTCATTACATACAAAACGAAGTGCGCCATGAAACTCCATATATCTACCTACCCAGCACATTCTTCGTGAAAACGTGAAACCCAACTATCACCATAACCATTACTTCATCCTCTCCAACCCTTTCCATCTTATAACTTAATACAATATCCAAACTCCTTCAGCATGCGTCCCGTCTCCACGAACCCACCGACGGCAAACGCAAACCCCAGAACGACCACGAACCCGGTGACCGCCCACTCAGCCCATTCCCACCACTGGACCCTCCTCGTCACATGGCCGACAAGATTCAACGCACCAATAATCTGGCCGATGACCAACCACCCGACCATAAATACTCTCTGGCGCATCGTGCTCTGTCCGCGCCGAAACTTGCTGATCACGCCGACCACCACATACGGCACAATCAATGAGAACAGGGTTATCATGAATCCTACCCACCTCCGAAATCTCCGCGACCGCAACAGTTCCGTCGTGTTGAAGCGGTAGGCTTGGCCGACAGGCTGGACAACAATCTTTGCGCGGGGGTCGGAGGATGGCGAATATGTTCCGTCTAGTGGTGGGATATAAACGCGCCACGATTTCTTAGGGAGTGGACGCCCGACTTCGTCGACTTCGATCGCGCGCCATTGGCCGCGCGCCGTGCGTTGGAAACGGAGGTCTACAAATTCGCTCCCGGCGACGGCGATCTCGATGTCTGGGCTTGCGGGGACGAGCTCGGCAACTTCGCCTACGAATTCACCACCTTCCCGTTGCTCGGCTTCTAGCATTACGTCAGAGCGTACGAGGAAGAGGCAATCGTAGGATGCCTCGATGATATTAGCGGTCACGTTAAGGATCGACATAACGGTGTAGGGAAGCACTGTAAAACCAAATGCTGCAAAACCGTAGCGGTTCGTTTCATCTCCGTATGAGGAATAGAGTGTATACAGTGAGGAGATGATTTGTACTAGCCCTGTAAAGGCTTTAACGAAGGAGTAGGAGTTTGATAGTACGATATCAGGTTTTGTGGCGCGCGAGACGGCGAGCGGCATTAATTCTGTTCCCGGCGGAAGGTGAGCAAGAGTGTAATTTGGCGGTAGCGTAAAGTGGCCATGTATCTTGTATTTGTCTTTGTCGATAGGGCGGAGCCCGGCGGGACCAATGATGAGGGTTGCAGCATCGGAGGTGAAGAGCTCATCGCCTGAAAATTCCACACTTTCGTCGTCATTGGAGGCGGCAGGTACTGAGGAGTGGGAGTAGGAGTATGTGGATTCTCCAGGATGGCCGAGGAGTTCTTCACTGCGCTTGCTCTCATGCATCTCCCGCCCTCGGCTGCCCCCACGCGTGTGCTCATACTTCCTCCTACTCCTGTTGTCTCCGCGCGCGCGCTCATATTCTCCTCTGCTCCTACTGCGACTGTGGCGCTTCTTCTGCTCCTTCCTTCGTCGTCGCCGCATCCGTCGTTCCAGCTTCTTGAGCTTGTGCACATCTCCTCCTGCGATCAGGCAGCCCCGCACGATTTCGCCGCTTTCCGGTCGCCACCCCTCTTCGCGCATAATCACACATAAGGCCCGTGCAAGTAGTGCGCGGTCGATATCTGTGTGGCCTAGGAACAGGCTCCCACGTGCGATCGTCGCTGCCGCACTAGAGATGCCAACGAAAGGGACGAACAGAGATGCAAACACGTTTGCATAATCCCACAGCCCCTTGTAGCCAGATGTCTTCTTGTAGGTGACGATACGCGCAACGTAGTTGGTGATGAAGAAGGAGAGTATCTGGTTCCATGGCGCCGGTTTAATGCAGAGCGTCTTTGTGGTCTCGCTCAGATCAAAGTTGGCAGCGCGCGGGAAAATGGGGACCGCGAGGGTTAGCGGGATGAAAAGAATAAGGAGGAGCATCGAGGATGTCGTTGTTTGCAAAGAGCGCGCATCACAGTCGAGGTAGATGATGACGAGGGGCTAAGTTAGAGGGATGCAAGATCTCATGATTGCAGGTCCAATGTTTGTACGGTCGTCACAGCAACATTTCTTAGTACGAGCTGACGCAAACGCAGGGGTGGACTAGCCTTTATAGGAAGGCATTTACGAACAATTGACGAATCACAAACGACACTCAGGTCATTGAATCTGCCATGCGCGAGTTGAGTTGACTTGTCTCATCTTTCGTGCATGCTGCCTTAGAAGAAACTCGGATGTCATATTTCAGTCTCTCCAGTTCTGATTGTAACACTAGCCATATATGCCAATTCAGCTAACCAAGCTCAGCCTGACCTGGCTCGGATGGAGGGCTGAAAACCTCAGCAAGTACCAAGCTCTTGAGCATGACGATGTTCCTTTACTTTTTGTTTCTAGCAGGTACATCTGCATGTACTACTATACTTACAGGCTGTCATTATGCAGTCGCCGAGTGGGTGTTTATAAATCTTTCAATTCCGGAAGATTGGTGACAAAGGTTGAAAAATAGTCCGAGCCGGAAGTCAAAATTGCTGTTGCATTGGCTTACTATAGGTTGAATGGGCCCGGGCTAGTGTGTCACAAACTCCACAGATCACCTTTGTTCTGGTACTACGAGTACCGGTATATTGTGACAATATTTGACATACCCCGCAACCTACATAGAGTAATGCATGCAGATCTAGAAAGCAGGAATTCTTTGTACTGGTACCTAACAGAAACAGTCAGCTCGCACGAACCACGATGCTCGGTTCACTAGAATAGTTAACTATCTTTTTGTTTACAACTAAACAAACTCTATAATTCACGGGTATCTCCCATAATTAGATGCCAAAAGATTGCTGGGACCAATGCGGATGTCACTATCATGTACTGTTGGTAGAATGGCATGCTTGAGCCTGAGCCTGTCATGATCACTTGTAGACATCATTTTGTTTTGCGAAGACTTATGCATCCTGCGATGCGGGGACATGTTGATCAAGATGCGAACCAAAATGCTTTGTTTTTGTAGGTGACAGCGGGAACTTACATATGTGCAAAGAGAGCTTGAACGAATTGATCGTGATTCGCCAGGTCTTCCCTACGTACCAGCTATCCGCCAACACACATGCATGATGTAAACACCGATATTGTGTGGCATTCTGTGGTTATTGGATGCAGCTCGGAATTTGTATTGAGGAGAAGGAGGAATCGGTTAATTGCCAATAAAAAAAGAACCACATTACCACACAACTAACAGCGGTTTCTTGTGATAAATTAGCCCAGAACCCAGGGAATGGTAGCTCATACCAAACGCACTCCTTAGAACATGTCATCAACTACGAGTGACCACGCTGAAATAGAAGAACATAGATAGGACGAAGAACCTTCATAAGTACTTTTTAGTGTAATCTAATTTCCATCTTGATTAGTGCGGACAGAAGTTTACATGTTAGTGTCAAAATCAGAATTCTATTTAAATAGGCATGTTTGATATATCGATATCTAACTTCCGTAGGGATGGAGCAACAGAACGAATAAGATACATGCAATCGCTTCGTGGCGCCATTCGTTTTCTCTCTCTAGCAGGCTACTGCATTTACATGTTTATCTATCGGAATCCTTGCGGTGTATTTTTAGATAGTTTCCAAAGGAGACGACAATTACTAGAGCCTTTGCCATTCCGTCCTGCCGTGCCAAGAGACGTGTAGTACCAAACCAGACCCAAATACTGCAGGCGTTGGGGTGTATATATGAACATTTCCCTTCCTCCCCCGACTAATGTCTGTGAAGGTTCGAAATTCAATATACATGCAGGCCACCTGTAGCACGATCCTTCTCAGGTTCTTCAGCAAGAGCAGCAGCCTCAGTTCTATCCGTGTTACATTCGCAATTATGTCCATAGCCCCCACTTTCTGTGCAGTGGTGTTTGGGGCTCTGGGTCGCTGAATCTTCAGCGCACCCACGTCGTCTCAAACTTACTCGATATATCACTTGCCCCTCTGTTTTTGATTGAACAATTGCCTACAAGATTACTGACTTGCTTTTAATCCGTACGCTACGATTCATTGCAGTTTTAGTTCTGGCTCAACCTGATGGTACCCTGTTTTGGCAACGGTTTGGCGTGTAAAACCTGTGCAACTACGTTCATATTTGAAGTGCAGATTCCTTTTGCCGCCGCCATTACGAAAGGCTTGTTTGTACTCATATATGGCATGAGTTTCCTTTCCTGGTTGGTCGACGCGCTGGATCTAGGTCCTCACTAGTACTGGGAGGCGCTCCTTGCATGTTGTTTCAGGAGAAGTATCAAGAATTCAGGGCTATAGCGAATGCAAGCCGTAACTACTCGAGGTACGTCAGGAAGACGCAATTTGAAGCTGCAACTCTCTGGAATCGATTCGCGGGAGGTTTTATCATGTGTACCGAGGGGACGCAACGTTGTACGCCGTGATCTCAAAGGATTAGTGGATTGGAGGGACAATACCATGAATGTGCTAAGTTAGTTTTCATGGTACCTCGCTGCCAACGTACCTTTTGTGCATTCAGTGTCATTGCATATAAAGTCTATAACGTCGAGCGATTTATCAAGGCTAACCTAGACGATTTAGCAAACAAACTTTGATTGAAAAGTCTAGAGGAGAATATCGGTTTAGTGTCAGCTGTGGCGGATATAAAACGTGGTGGGCTCTGTTGTATGTTTTTCTGTTCATCGTCGTACGTAGGGTATATGTGTGTTTGTATGGAAGTCCATAAGCCAACATGCCAGTCTCGTTCTTTTCAAACTTCCAAATTTTTCCATGGCTATCCTATTCGGTGCTCCAGTACTCTATTACAAGCCTCTCTGAGGAGAGACCGGAACTTGCGGGTTCGCCAACCAGACAGAACCTACACGGTGTAATCATGTATGTATTTGGGGCTCATGAGGGTGGCACAACGGCGAATTGTATAATTGTGCGGGATTGCCTCGACAGCGGTGGAGAGTGGTCGATTGTCATGGGTGTGTTGGTCGTATGAATCGAGTGAAATCCCATGCATCGCTGTGATCGTAAGCATTGTCTTAACAGTGACACGCGTATGACATTGAGATGGCAGTTCCGACTTCGAGAAGTATTTTGGCGTCGTTTCACAAACCTCTCGTGCACATTTGCGTAGAGTGTAAAGAGTATTGATATCGCTGTTTGCTGACGATATCTCCTCCCTAGACCCAAACTCTTATTATCAGCCTTCTACATACACTCGTACTTCCTCAAACATAAAAAAAGATGCACAATACAAAGATATAAGTAATACACGCCCTTCGGCCTCCCAAAAATGCAAAACCACTTTCAAAACGCCTTCCCCCTGAGCTTCCCACTATTCTACAATTCCGAACTCCCGTACCTCTCCCTCCTTCTCTCCATCTCCGCACTCATCCTCTGCGGCAATACAACGAGTCCGCACCCACCCGTTGGCCGGTTCTGAGTAAGCGGTGTGAACATTCTCGGTCCTGAGAACCGCGTGCCTTCGCTACGGCTCGCGTCTTTCCACCGCGAAATACTCTCCCGGTGCGGGGGCGACAGTGGCGCGAGAGCATCGGCGGCGGGGAGATGCCGGCGGAAGGGGTCATGTAAACGGAGAGAGGAGCCGGTGTGGCAGCGGTGGAGTTGGTGGGGTGCTGAGATGGAGGATTGTGATGCTGATGTGCAGACGCGCGCGGAGGTGGGAACTGTAGCGCCAGATGCGGGTGGGAGGGAGGGGGGAGGGGAGTTTTGCGGAGGCGACGTGGGGGAGTTCAGCGCGTTGAAGAGAGTGTCTGCGACTTCGTCTGAGGCGGGTGGTGAAGGGTCTTCGAGGACTGAAGCCTTTGTTAGGTGTAGTAGAGGAAGAGGAGAGGGAGGGGAAGGGAGTTCACCGAATCTCCGGTTGTCTTTCTTCCGGAAGTCTACGACTGTGAGTGGCAGAAGACTAGATGACTCGTCATCTCCGTCGGGGAGTGGTACTAGATCCATCCCCCGTGCGCTTTCTGGTGCATCAGCTACGACTGGGGAGGCTTGCGTTTCGGTATGATGTCTCGAATTTCCGCCGTGCGAAGACGGTGTAGGCGCAATGTCTACCTCCTTCCTCGCCTCGCCTTTCCCTTTCGCCTCCGGTAGAGGAGTGATTGAGACGCTTCCCGCGCGTGGCGTGATCTCACTCAGGAACGGAGATATCCGTCGGGATTGTGCGCGCTTCTGCGACGTAGACGGTGTAACCTCAGTAGATAGCGCATCCAGGAACGTAGGTGATATCTGTCGGGTACTTCGTCGACGAGCGGCGGAGCGACGGGGAAGCTTCCTCACCGCGGGGGTGGTGTCGAGGGGTGGGTCTAGTGAGGAGAAACGTGGGCGTTTCCGCGTGGTGGCTGGGGGTGCTGGGGTGATGGGTTCTGCCGGTGGTGAAGGTGACACAATAACGGGCGGCGGCGGTGTTATCGACGGTTCGCGCGCCGGAAGAGGAGGCTGAGGAGGAGGCTCAGGTGCTGGCGGACGCCATCGTAGAGGCGTGCTCACCACGATGGTGTCGTAGAAGCCATCGTCTGGTGATTGCTGTTTCTCCGCTTCTTCTTCCTCCTCCGTCTCCTCCGCTACCTCCTCTTCCTGTTGACTCTCCTCCTCCACACCCTCCGCCGCCTGCGACGGAGAATCTGTCTCCTCTTCGCTATCCTCAAAACTGTAGTCTGTCTCATCCTCCTCCTCTTCCGTCTCTACCGCCTCCTCCTCTTCCTCGTCACTATCCATCATCGTCCGTTTACTCCTCCTCCTTGCACGCTTCACCGGCGTTGGTGCTGGCTCCTTCTTCGTCACTCGCTTCCTCGGCGCACGTGGCTTCGGCTGTCTCCCGAACGGCGGCGCAGCGAGCGGGTATCCCTCGATCGGTCTCACGGTCGCGCCGGGTCCGTCAGCCTTTAGCGGCAGGAGCATAGGAGCCTTGTGGATACATTTACGCTGTTTACATTCGCAAGGGGAGTTAGCAAGGTGCGGGGGGACGATGGGGTTGAGCTCCAGCATTGTGGATGCATGCGGAGAAGTGGAGTGGGGATGTGCAGAGTGCGAGCGAAACTTACGCGTAGACGGCGGCACCTGTCGCAAGCGCGCCAGACGGGAATCTGGGGCTTTGGGCCATCGATCACGGCCAGAATCGGCTGCCGGATTGTAAAGTCAACTAATGGATGAGCCATTGTCCTCCCAAGGTTTGCGGTTTGGTGTTTGCTCCGGGAAAAGGTCGCGTTAGTGGGCTTCGGCGGGTTGAGCCAATTGCAAAAGGAGGGCGAGGCTCAACTACGAGATGTGATCAGTGGCTTGGCATGGAACTCAAACTCTGAGCATGATACAGTAAATGCAGAAGACATGGTGAACTGATGGTATGTTGGTTATTATTCAATACTCTTGCGGTATCGACCAGATAGTAATATCGAGTGCACTTAGCGTGAACCCTTGCTGCCTCCGCAAGGCTGAGCGAAATAGATCTCAAATACTACGTAGCACAGCATACTTGCTAGTATCGATAAGGTACTCTCTGTATAATATCTGGTTTTATTGTAGCGCCATAGGTGGCATATGCAACCCCAATGGCACCGTTTTATTCGCCCCGAAGTTGTGAATTTGCATTGAAGCCAGCACGACTGACAGTGGACAAATAGAAGTAACGAATCTAGTGTCCTGCGACGGTACAAATAAACCGAATGCTGCCAGATTATACGATCTATATACGGGACACATTCGTTGAATAATCTCCCTGTCCCATGTCAGATACTGAACCCTACGTCATCACAGGAATTGTGCGACTCTGATCATGAACTCACTCCGCATTTCAGGGTGAGACCTAGGCATCCCAAAAACATATCGGTGCCAGCAGCATTCCAGATCTTTTAATAACGCCATTGAGCAAAGCAAACGATTGCCGTGGTATTCCACGCAAACCACCATCTTGGATCCAGTACTGGCAGACAATACCCCTTTGCATCTGACATGACATTGTGCCAACAAGCAGTGGCTCGGACCGGACCTTGTCTGTAATATCCTTAGCACATGACGTGACATTAGAAGGTTAGTTGAGCACGGTCCTCTCCTCGCGCACTACGGTAAAGACGTCGATTATCTCGTTAAAATTGCCACTTTCACAGCGCATAAAGTCTATCAACACTGGTAACGACTGCTGTTCTGCCCCTGTAACAAGCAGCGCTTCTTCCAGCAACGCCTCCCATTATCGCGACTCCACTACGCATCCTCAACTCACTGTAGCGCTGTATCACCATCTTCCTTAATGCAGTCGAGTCACGGCTTGAAAGCGAGCTGGCGATACTGAAGGAGCTGGGTTGGCTGGGAGAGAAGTTTAGACGCCATGCGTGGCCAGAATATTGTGTCGAGTGCGGTGATTGTGTTGTGGGTGCGGGAATATGCGGCTCTTTGCGTGAGGAGTGAAGAGGAAAGTTGGTGACGAGCTGGTTGGGGGAAGGCGTTGCGATTCGTTATGTTTTGACGATAAGCGGGCTTTGGGTGAGGAGACGTACAAATCCTGTTCGCAGGCTCCGAGCCATTACGTTACAAATTTTCAGGAACAAGGGACTCCACGCACCCATTGTTTGCTCGATTGTATGCATTTAGCTTGGCGTAACCTGCATGCATCAAACACAGACTCCAATGCATCTGGAACATCTCCAGGCAATGTGTCAACAGTATCCCCAGCACGGTTTGATCGTCGCGAAATCCTCATCTAGGGATCACTACTTAAGTACCACTCAGACCTCCAATCCACAATGAATTAGATCAATATCTATCCGTGCATCATCGAGATTTACCTGGTACAGAAGTCCCAAAAACGCTCCACAATAGTAACCTCGACAAATTTCATGGCCAAAACACTGGAGCTCAGCTACCAAAGTACCTCGGTGGATCGTCTCCCGGTGCAGGTCGCATCGCCCTGAAACGACGATGTCTTTATCTGGGGTTTACCTATCATGCAGAACACCGGAGCTCAGCTACCGTGGATCGTCACCTGGAGCAGCACCGTATTATGCACGCTATTACATCGTCTTTGCGCTCCGCGGGCCGAAATGGGCAATGTCTTTGTCGGGGTTGGTCGTGGGGTGTTTGACTGGATGGGGTGGAATATACCAATTTTCAATTGTAGGCTGTCAATGGATGTACCCAAAAACTGTTGCCTGCGTTCGAGTGATGTTCTAGAAATGGAATAGGGTTGCCGAGCCCCACGCCATTCCGTCATCCAACTCCCACCGACGAAACCCGGTTTGTTTGCACTCCAAAAGTTGTCTCGTTTGCCCCACGTTCCGGAGAAACTGGTCAAAGAATCGTCTCATAGATAAGTACTGCCCCGTCCCACCTTTGATATCGCCGACTGGTCGTATTTTTCACGATGTTGGGATGGAGCCGAGAGGAAGAAGCAATGCGACGGGCAGTGGGTGCGTGGGTGGTGGGATCCAGACGCGAGGGAGGCTACCAAGCTCGAACTGAGAGTGAGAGGGTCGGCAGAGAGGGATTTTAATTTTTCCTTTGCGATGCATCGGAACAAACAAAGAGCGGTGCGGGACCGGGAGGAGCTTCCGAAAGCCGGAGTTTCGACAAGACCCGCGGAATCGGACGCACTTCGCGCTAACTGCCTTGCTTGATCGTCGGTGTGACGTCGCATGGCTGCTGTGTACTTATTGACTGCATCCTGCAAGAACCCCGCGTCTGCCCCTCATTAAATCTCGTCTCCGCACTCATCTCCACTCTCATCTTATACCTCCGAATTCTCTCCTCCTCTGCCGACACCCACCAATGTTTCTCCATCTCATCGTGTATGCCCCAGCCAGCGCCGAGACCCTTCCATATCTATATTAAGGGACCCACTGTGGCTAACACTTTCTGTCGCTTGTGATAGCTAACCAAATACCCCGCACACCACTACATTAGCCCCTCCACATCGTCTTCACAGATCTTATCCATTAAATTCCCTCAACAACCACACCCTTCACGTCCGTACGCGCCGGCTGGATTCGGACTATACAACGTTTGCTGATACGACGATTTCTGCAGCTACAGCACCACCCCGTAAATCCCCGCCTCGAACGATCCAAAAACGCAACACCATAAGTAAGCTTCCTCCCCCGCCTGTTTCTCCACATACAAACATCCCACTCACCACCATCAGCACCATGACCAAAAACGCCCTCCACTTCGGCGCCGGCAACATCGGCCGCGGCTTCATCGGCGCGCTCCTCTCAGACTCGGGCTACCACGTCACCTTCGCAGATGTCGTCGAAAAGCTGATCACGGCACTCAACGAGTACAAGGAGTACACGATTACGATCCAGGACGTCGACCCCGAAGAGCCAAGGAAAAAGATCACCAACGTCTCGGGCGTTCTCTCCAACGACCCAGTGGCACTAAACAAAGCCATCCTCGACGCCGACATCATCACAACTGCCGTTGGCCCCAACGTCCTACGGATCATCTCGCGTTCTCTCGCCAGCGGGATTGTCGAGCGGAAAAAGGCAGGGAAGAAATACCTCAACATCATCGCATGCGAGAACATGACCGGCGCCTCCGGCCACCTCCGCGACGAAATCCTAAAATACCTCGTCACATCCGAAGACAAAGAGTACCTCGACAAATACGTCGGTTTCCCCAACTGCGCCGTCGATCGTATCGTCCCTCCCTTCACCCCCGGCAAAGACGACAACATCCTCTCCGTCGGAGTGGAAGCATTTTACGAATGGATCGTTGAAGAACCCGCATTCAAGGGTCCCCGCCCCGAAATCGGCGGCATGAAGCTCACCGACAACCTCGTTGCCTACGTACAGCGCAAACTCTTCACCCTCAACTGCGGCCACGCAACAACGGCCTACCTCGGCTACCTGAAGGGGTACAAAACCGTCGACGAGGCTTTGAAAGATGAGGGTATTGCCGCAATAGTCTACGGCGCTATGAAAGAATCCGGCGATGCGTTATGCAAAAAGCACGGCTTCTCTCCCGAAGAACACGCAAAGTACATCGAGAAGATCATGAACCGCTTCCGTAACCCGTACATCAAAGACGACGTCGCACGTGTCGGCCGCGAGCCGTTGCGAAAGCTTGGCCCCGCCGACCGCCTCGTCGGACCAGCAAAGATGGCGGATGAGTTTGGGCTACCGAAGACGAATCTTCTTAAAGCTATCGCTGCGTGCTTGTTATATGATAATCCCGAGGATACGCAGAGTGTACAGTTGAAGAAGGATATTAAAGAGAAGGGACTGGAGGAGGTGATTGAGGATGTACTCGGGTTCAAGAAGGGAGGGGACGAGAGTAAATTGGTGGTGGCGGCGTATAACGAGCTTAAGGGATAGATGGATGAAGGGCATGGGAGTTAAGAGTTGGTTTTGTTATTATTGGGTTTTACATTTACGTGTGCGATACACATTGGGCTTGCAATCGGGATTTGTTAAGGGCTACAAAATTAAGACTCTTTCTTTGATCATGTTGATATGCTACGAGTGATTAGATGCCATATTCAAGAGATACAGGGGCCCATCATCCATCAACCCATGTCTATCCCTCCGCAAGCAGCCCAAGCATCCGGAATTTTAACAGTGAACTGCCTTATATAAACAGCCGTAGATCAAAACCTCAAACGTTAGCGCAAGGTCACCAGCGAGGTGTGGCAAAGAGATAGTAGCAAATATACCCGCAAATACCTAAGGTAGGAACGCTGATAATAGCAATCGAGATAGACTGCTGTTGGAACTCGATGTTCTCGCGTTGCATTTCACATAGGAGTACCCAGGTATTTTTATCACCGGAACAGTGGTAGGTAGTTGTAACAACCCAGGACATTGGGTAGGGTCTTGAGCCACAACGAATTTAATAGCTCGGAGATGGTGGTGGTGGCAAACGCGTAGAGTACATTGGTGCAACTATAACCATATCAGTCTTTGAGTCCTAACTACCGAAAGCATCCCGTAATTACTTCCCTCTTCACTCGCTTGCAAGTAACTCACTCTAACGCTTCTAGTGGAGTGTTCGATGCTTCGGTTTGACTGTCGCTATGTTTCCGATTCTCGCCTGTTCGAACGACTTTCCTGAAGATTCCAACGAAACCTTAGCACAAGTCCTAAGTAGATTGAGAGGATGACCAGTAAGCCACTCATTTCGTTGGTACCTCACTCAAGAAGCTCACTTTAGGTGCTGAGGTGGGTGGCGGGCCCGGTGGTGAGGCGTGATGGGATGTAGGCAATAGAGATGAGGCTAAGATGAACCTGGAAAAGGAGATGTAACAGCACTGGAGCTGATCATTGATATCTTTAGCTTCTTTACTTCTTGTCTTGGACTTTGCTCTCATCTCGGTATTTAGATGTTTTTGTTTTGTTTTAATCATACTGTATTCACTCTACTTAGAGTATGACAGCCCCTTACTCCCCTCCGCCTCCGGGCTGGCCGGCTAGATGGCGGAGCTCCGCTCCTGCTACCCGTCGTCCCCTTCTGACCAAAGAAAAGAAAAGCATCTGAAGGTGATCTACAAACTACAAAGGAAATGTGATGAAATCAGGGAGCGCCCGCCGGTTCTTACTCCTCCGCCCGTTGCCCGCTGGCTCTTACTCCTACTCCTCCGCACGTTTGGGCGGGAATTTCCCGATATCGGTAGCTATCAGGAAGTCCATCACCGCCTTATCGCACTTCTCCATGGAGAGCAGCTCAGAGACTTGCATGTGTTGGCATCTGCCCGCTCTCCATCCCGTTGCTTTCCCCACCTCTTTCCAGAGCGTCTTCTGCTGGTCTTTCCATCGGCTGCAGTGGCGGAAGAGATGCTCCCGCGTCTGGGCTACCGTCCTACCTCCGCCGCCGCACCACCAGCATTTGTCGTTGTCTCGGTGTCCGAACCGCTTTAGGTACGTTCCCACTGGCGTGTGTCCGGACTTCAGTCGGTAGAACCTGGCTGCCAGTGGTTTCGCACTATTCATTGGGATGGGTCTCTTGCTCCCAGCTTTGCCTTTTAGTCTGTAGCCGTGATGTTTGCTGCATTTGTCGGCCTCCCATTGAGCCTTCGCCGCCGTCTTTGCTTCTGAGATTCGTCTGGTCCTGTTCGCCACCGAGGTGAATACTCGCTCTCGTACTGTGCCTGACCTGCGGCCCTCTCTCGCTAGATTCGCTTGGCGATCTGCTTCCTCATTTCCGGGGATGCCAGTGTGTCCTGGGACCCAGTGGATTTCTGTCTCTATGCCGGCTTCGCGTAGAGTCCTTGCACTCTGGTTGATCCACCTGGCTAGGGGCTGCCCTGGCCCAGGTTCCAGGTGCTCGGTATTTAGATGTTGTACTCTATCTACTTCTGGGCTCTGAATGAAATTAAGGTGATTTTTTTGTTCTGAATCCAGTGATTCATTCCACCATCATCTCTGCGCATGCCTCTAGGGCAGCTGCCCAGTAATTCATCTGTCGTTCCATGATCCGACCTCGAAATCTCGATTGTATCCATAGAAGCAATTTCATCACTATTCTACAATTTAGCTAGACTATCCAAGATCTAGAGAGGCTTTAGGATACGTATTTACACTATCGATAATACAATACACGTTTCTATCAAACAATTAATTTGGGGAGGAGGCAGATAGTGGACGATCCTAGCAATGTCATACAATGAAATCAATGCAACGGCAAACGAATGAGGGTTGTACTCTGCCAGATTGCTCTGAGTAATCGAAATTATCTCAAGTCATCGTTAGACAACAAATTCTTATAGAAACTGGGTCGAGTGTAAATTAAGGATACTAAGGACATCAATGATAAATTCCAGTGTTATCACATCTCCTTGTCCAAGTTCATCCCCCAGTGAATAGACCCTGATAGCGGTGTAAGCTTCCTCCGCCCCTTGGCGCCCACCACCAAGGTACAGGTTCAGATACGACTCGTCTGACGCGTTTTAAGATGTTCTTTTGGGGTGAACCATCAGACTTCTTGATGCCAGATTGCTCATCTGGAATGGACTTTAGACGACTTGAATCCATAGATTTTTTATCAGCAGCCTTTTTACATTTTTCAACTTGTTTATCCCTCTCTGAAGTACTGCCGGGCATGTATCCAACCGTTTCGTGCCTTAGAATACGGGTGGGCTTCTTCGATATTGCAATATGATTCTGTGGCGGCTGCAGTGGCGATGTCCTTTCCCCGTAACAAGCCCTTATCGAGCATTGCTCGGAACAAAACTTGAACTCCGGACTTTTGGAATTCCTCAACTTCAGGGAATCCACAAGCGAAAGGGAGGACATGGAGTTGGAAGAAGGTGCTGAGATTTAAGAAGACGCTAGAAGCATTTTCTGTCTGCAACTTAAAGTTGTTCTTGCGTATCTTGAAATGTTTCAGCTCCTAGGTATGTATCTGGCGGTATCCCGGAAGAAACATGTCGACATGCTGTTTGAATCGCTCAAACAAGCATGCTATAGAAATGTGAGTAATTCCTATACATTGAATTGAAATCTGGATTGAGTTGGTAAAGTCCTGAGAGATGTCCCTGTGGGCTCTATACTCAGGACTTGGAATAAATCTAGCGGAGAGGTCAGAAGGAGGTTCCATTCCAGTATCCACTCTAGGTGTCATGGTTCATTCTAGATTCCAATTTGAAGTCAACAGTGGAATCCAATCCAACATCTGCTTTCATATTCTTTGTCGCTCTTCATTTCTGGCTGTATTTTCAGGCGCAGGAGCTCAACATTTTTTTTGTAGCTCTTCGAGTTCTGTATCCATAGCCCGGAAGGCTCCATGAGTCCGGGATCGACAACTTCCGTGGCTTCGTCCTTCCTCCCTCCTCCCTTCCGCTCCCTCTTCCTACTTCACATTCTTTGGCGGCACGAAGTCCTCACTTCCCTATTCACCCATTAGCCTTCAAGTTATCACCTCCTTTCTCCCTCATCCTACCTTTTTGACCTTAATCCACCTCCTTGATACACTTAAGTGTTTTCTCACCCCCTGGGCCAGTGGATATCGGAAGTGGTTCTAGCATCGACGTCTTTGAGCTGTCTACGCAGCACTACCGAACACCAACTGAGACCTAAAAATGAAGTTCCCCCTTACTGCATTCTATAAATCTAATAATCACGAGAACCAAAGACCACGATTATTGATTACGGGGAACTGACAGTTAGGAATAAATGGTCTCGCACTATAGAAGAAGTATATAGCCTCCATAAACTTGCGTATGCCTACCAGTGTAGGATTGTATTCTAGGAACGCGCGCGAATGCGTGGTATTCGTTGATATTGTTGGAGTTGATTGTCTCTACTTCAAGTCGATACATTGGAAACTCGGGACGAGCCGAGTGGGAGTTGACCTAGAAGTTCTTCACCTTCTGTGTATTGTCAGCTTATGGGAGAGAGTAGGAAGTACCAGTAGACATACCTGTGCCATGGGTTGGGGATGGGCCGTGAGCGGCTTGTGGGGTAGTGTTTGTATTGGAAGATTGCTGCAGTCGAATACAGTAGCCTAAGCTGTCTTTCGCTAATCTGGAGCATACGTAGTGACTCGGCTAAGTACGTTTCGTTTCTCGGGTTCTTTTCGACGATTTGATTCTTTCCGTTTCTATCTCATTGTTAAAATTTGATGAAGAAAGGGGCATTAGCGTTCCTCATGGCACTCGGTTTGAGACTGGTCTTCAAAGCTAGCTTCTCGATTCTTGTGGTATTGAAATCGTTGGAATAGCATCCAACCGCTTCAGGTACTAGTCCAGAGAACCGTTTTTGCGGTACAGCTAGTCCAAAATTTCGGTTCGGAAACGAGTTGGTAGGAGTCGGTAATAGTCTCGGAGTGTGATATGTAGGGTTCGGAGATTAAGTCGGCAAAATGGCGGCGTGAGGTCCCTTATTTAGAGTAGGACTGACCTTAGTTTCGACGGTGTAGCGTTGAGTCGATACCGCAATTTGTATGGGTGATTTTGCATGGCATCACACCAAACCCCAACTACCAGCACCTCACATACAATCATACTATATCACAAGCACCACACCCCACCGCCGTCTAACGGCCCCGCATACAACAAATCACCGTCGCTCCACCCCTGTGAGGCGGGCTCATGATGTTTTCACTAGGTCCATTCAACACTGTGTTTCAACTTCACCGCGCCACATTCCTCGCCAGCACCTCCTGCGCCTGGAATCGAGCACTGAAATCCGTACCTGAATCTATCGGGCGAAGTGCATGTGTGACAGCACGCACTTACCCGCGACGCAGGAACACTCAAATCTATTAATAGCCGCCATGCACCAGCTGTGCCTGGAGGTGGACTGTTTCAAACGCACAGCGGTGATTCGCCCAGCTTGTGTCACACCCAACGTCATCCCATAAATACAGCCTCGCCCACCACCTCCCTTCTTCCTCTCTCATATCCACCATGAACTTTGACACCTTCGTGCGCTCCCTCGCCGCCAGCTTCGCGCTCTCAGCAAACGGCCAATTCGTGGGGCGCAAGCAGCTGCCAGGGCTCTGCCGGGCTGTGCTTCCGGATGTAGTTGATCTTCGCGGTAACGGGATATTTTCGAAACAGCAAGTCCTGGAGAGACTGGGGGAATTACTGAAATCGGGGCTTGCGTGCGAGCTGGATGAGCGCGCTAAGGTTGGGACGTTGCAGGATGTTATCACGTTGTTTCCCGGGCATAGGGAGAGGTTGGTGGAGATGGAAACGAGAGTGAGGGAGGAGAAGCTGAACAGGATAGCCACCGCGGTGTCGGAGAAGGGGTCGGAGGCGGGGACGGCGGCAACGGCTACAGGTACGACTACTACGGAGAAGGGCTCGGAGGCGAGTAGGGCGGCGGCGGCAACTGCTACGAGTACTACAACTACAGCTGCAACAGCAGCGAATATTACGGGTACAGCTGCTGCAACCACAAATACTACAACTACTACAGAAAAGGGCTCGGAGGCGAGTAGGGCGGCGGCGGCAACTGCTACGAGTACTACAATTACAGCTGCAACAGCTGCGAATATTACAGGTACGGCTGCCGCAACTACAAATACTACGACTACTGCTACTGCTGCTGATTCGCCGCCCTCTGCGCCCTCCACAACAACCACTCCCTCACCCTCCTCCACCCCTCCACCCCCAACAACCCCCACACTCCCATACCCCCTCCAACACGCAATCCTCCCCCCCCTTCAGTCTTTCCTCGAATGCGCCTGCCACCGCTACCTCTCTACCCACCACCCGCACATCCTCCGCGAGAAATGCTGGAGCACCCCCTCAGCCGCCGAGCTACATGTATACACTCACAAGATCCCTGCCATCCGCAACGATATAGCTGCACTGAAGAGCATCAACGAGATCCGGCACGTCGCTGTGCACCGCATCCCATTGACAGAAGCGAAGATGTATGAGCTTATTGATGTGGCGGAAGCAGCCGTGGGGATGTTAGAGAATGCAGAGACGGTGGTGAAGGTACGGGAGTTGCGGGGTGTGGTGGGGGCATGGTTGGATCGGCGGAAGAAGGGGGAGGAGGAGGAAGTTAAGGATAGGACAAGGTTAGAGTTTTTGGAGATGAAAAAGAGGGAGGTGGAGGAGGAGATGGCGAGGTTGGAAAGCAAGGTGGGGAGGAGGCGGAAGGAGGTGAGGAAGGTTGTGTGTGGGTTGAAGATGGAGGTGGAGGGGTTGCTTTGTACCCAGGACGATGGGGAGGAGAGTGATGATGAGGCTGATGTCGTCTCAACTAGGCCTCCAGATTGGCGTATTCTTAGGGGCAGCGAGGAGCGGCCTGTGCTATTACTCCCGGAGCGTGAACGCCGTCCCTATCGTACGAGCTAACATCAGGGTGGGATATGTACATATTTAATGTTTGTTTATTTAGAGCGGAGGTTTTGTACGCTGAAATGGTTTTTGCATAAGTATTTTGAGCGCTTTAAATCTAAAAACCTGAATGAAACGCAGCCGCAGAACGTAAGTACGGCAGCCTTTTTGCCCGTAAGTATACGCTAATATAAGAGTACTAGATGCGCTCGAAAATCAGCAGACAGCTAGCCGACCGACGAAATCTCTGGGCACGAGAGCAGATACTAGAGCGAGTTAGGCTACAACTGACCACTGATGTACTATTAGCAAGTATTCCTGCATCATCTTTACTCAAGATCTCCGAACTTTTTAGCACCAACGAGGTCATTACAACAAACCAGCGCAGCTAGTTGCAAGACACTGCTGTCTCTCGATTTTACACCACCACGGTCACCTGTCAGCAACTTTACCGTGCCACAGAAATATTGTGTATATGATGGAGATGTTGAAACAAAATACCCACGCTTTGTGCAAAACTAGCTAATCTTAGATTAAACCTTACTTGTATTAAGCGATGAATAATGGGCTTCTTTTTGGTCTAAAGGCTCACGCTTCTTTGTCTTGGTAATGCGTACGTAAGAACCTTATTTTCACATACCACAGACAAAAAGGCCGCCGTAGTAAGCACACCTCTACCTCCGAATGGAAGATATATATTTATTGGCTTAGTCAGAGGTGGGAGAGTACCAATGGCTCTGCATCCACTGCAGGCCGGGGGATTTGGATAGGGGGCGCAATCTTTAGTAACAAATCATATTCTATGATTCGGAGATGGTACTGTACTGAGCAAATTAACTATGTGATGATCGTCACCTGGGAGCTATGATATCAGAATAGTATGGGCTATATTGGCCTACATCCCACCAACCTTTTATCATATGGCAAGCTCTAGGGGCTATCACGACTTTCACTTAGGATAATTTGGCCGATATTCACGCTACCATCACACAGCACACATACTTAAGTACGCTTGACGAATCGTTAAGTCGCTAACCTAAGTTACACAGCAGCAGAACAGAAAAGCTTTCCCAGATTCCGGTTTCATCAGATCGTAATGTAGCATATCTCCCTACCTCCCGAGCCTTTTGGACATTTCCCGCCTTCCTTAATATCTGCGACTAATCCCCTCATCCGGGCACGCGGGATCATGGTCTAAACCGATGCACTTAAAATCCCATTCGCTATCATCCGAATCCTCGTCGTCATCCTCGGATTCAGACTCTTCCTTCTCCTTCTCAAAGAACGAGGCCTTACGCAAGAAGGCGCTACGAAGGCTGTGGTGGGATTCCTTGCTTTGGACGGAGGTTTCTGAGGTGATACGCTCAAGGACGTTGGCGGAAGTCTTCCTGGACAAGGAAGCGGAGGTCTTCTTGGACAAACTGAGGATGCTGGAAGAAGAGATCTCCCTGGAAACCGGGGCACGATCGGTCTTCTTGGAAATCCCAATACCGGCCAAGCCGCTGGAAGACGCCTCCGGGGCACGATCTACCTGGAAGGAAGTCTTCTTGGTAAGTCCGACCCTGGCCAACTCACGCTCGAGAGCAGAGGAAGAAGACTGTTCCCTAGACAATGAGGCTGAAGTCTTCTTTCCAACACTGCCGGCGGAAGAAGAAAGCTCCCTGGAAACTAGTCCACGCTCGGACTTCTTCGAAACCCTAGCACTAGCCATACCGCTGGAAGAAATCGCTGGAACAAGATCAGCTGAGAACGAAGTCTTCTTTGTAATCCCCATCTTGGCCATCTCGCGCTCGAGGGGGTCATCGAACGAAGTCTTCCTGGACGCTGTGGAGCTTGAAGTGGCGGTGGGGGAACGACCCAAGATTCCTGAAGACATTGAGGCGGTGGAAGCTAAGGATGGTGAGAGGTCGGAAGGACGACGACCAAAAACCCTGGAGATACGGGGGTTCTTGGTCTCAGTATCGGTGCGAAGCTCGCCGAGGACCTTGTTGAGGTCTAGGTTAGGTGGGCGGTGGGCGGGGATGCCGACCGAGGCAGAGGGGAGAGGAATGTCGATAGTGGAACTGTTGGAAGGAGCATCCTTTGTAGAGAGATTGGTTGGGGGAGTCTCGTTGGTAGAGGGGTTGGTAGGAGGTGTGTCTTTGGAGCAAGTGACTTTGGAGGGGCTGGAAGGAGTATTGTCGGACATTGCTCGTGAATGTAGCTCGGCGTTCTGTAAAACCGGGAAGCGGGGTTGGTATTTTTCGTATTTATTTTGATGTGGAGTGGATGAAAAAAGAGAGAAAGAATGTGCGCCGAGAAATTTCGGTTTTGTAAAACGAATGTAAGTCGGCCAAAAACGCATTTAAAAGAAGGAACTGTCTCAAGATACAAGAAGTGGGGAAGAACGATGTTTTTAAACACAGAATGGAAATGCGCACCCATACGGGTTGAATATCAGGCACCAGCCTTGTTTATGCAGAGAGTTGAGCGGAACCGGGAAGAAGTAGGGGTTGAGTTTCAAAGTGACAAAATGTCAACGCTGCTTGTGTTCCTCGAGTGATAAATAGTGACTACGAATGATACAGGAACGGCACAATTTGTGCACCAACTCAACCCTGCAAAGGTAGGTAACCTATAGAGTCATACACCAGTGCAGCCCACTGCCCTAAGCACCGCAATCTGTGGCTGAGTACTTCTCTAATTATGAGTTGACTCTCTATCTTCAATCTACCTTGACAGCTCGCTACTGACGAAATGGGGTCGTACTCGATACATTTGAAAGTTTGCACCCACCCCCATCCCAGCACCCCACATAATATCAGCCACAAGCGACGCAGTAAAGGTAGTCTAGCTTACTGCGGAAGAAGTGCACCAAGCTCAGGCCTTATTGCGAGAACTGTGTTGTTTGCGACAGAGGTGGTGGTAAAGCGTCATCTCACTAGGGCATCTACCTTTTTTATCGTCTAGAGGCACTAGATTCGAGGCTGAGAACGGTACGTTTCTGGTAACTTTAACGCTAGACCGACCGTTGCTAATAAGATTAGAGTAGATCTTGGAACTGCATAGAATCCTCGCGATACTAACGCACCCCTCATACGTGAATGACTGGTTTTATGAGCGCTGCGAAGGAGCATAGAATTGTACCGGCCGGTATCGTGAGTACTGCAATCAGAATTCGGCACGATTATCTACTGACATTACTCTTTAAGGTCTATGAATAGTGTTCCTAAGCGTCTACAAGTCGGTCTGGTTCAAGCCACGTCTTTGCCAGCGGCTATTAGCACAGAGTAGGGCCTCCACCAAAGAGCACACACTACAAAAAGCTCAGCCCGGTCGATTAAGAACACTGTCTACGACCAAAACCGACCTTGAATAAAATACTGCAAGTGATGCGAGCACCGGAGAAACCAGTGTCTAATAATTGGAGGTATTGCTGTTTTGAACTGCATAAGGCGCAAGAGAAAATTCCGCGTAAGGACCCGACCATTCTTTGCCATGACGTGCAGTGGTTGGCTAACTTTACTTGAAGGACACCGGTCTTGACGAACTAAATGAACAAATCTCGTGTTCAAAGATTGCTGTTGGTTAGAGGCGGGGCTGTTGAGTGCTAGTTTCTATTGTTGTTTTACCCAACTACTAGTTCCGTGTAACAACTTGCCGGAAAGCGAAGCAACATCTATTCCTCGACGAGATGTTAGAGAACATGTTAGCAAAAGGCATAACAGATGAATAATACAAACTTCAAGGAAGACTTGGACGATGACTAATTCAGAGACGACGGATAAGATTTTAAGTCTAGTAGATTGGATCACGATCAGGAGTTTCCTGGAAAGTTCATTACAGGAAGGCATTAGATTCGAAGCTTCTCTTCGTATTGTTTATTTGTTTCCTTTTCAGAGGTTCATTTTTACTCTGTTCTCCACTTTCTTAGTACCTAAATGAATCCGAATCGATGCCTACTACGCTGTACAAGTAATCTCGAAGGTAGGACTTTAAGTGTATTAGTATAGATCATGACCCTAGATGCCCAGGAGAAGGAATCAGAATTAAGTGATGGAATATCAAGTACTGTGGTTTAGTTGCTTCTGTTGTTGGGCTTAATAAATCTGTTCTGATAGTGTAATTGTGATTATCTCTGTTGTAGCATACACGCAATACATATCATATTTAATCTAAATACTAGATCTCCAGACGTCTGCAATGTGACCGGGATTCTTGGTGACAATGCCTAAGCTTGCGAAGCAGGTTTATGAACGCCTACTAGACACTCATGCTTTGTACCCCTTGGCCATCTGCGGGATTCACGGACAAAATATAGCCAAATAGAGCACTAAAGCATACCTGCGGCAGCCCTAGAAGCTTTGATTTCAATCTATGAAAGTGGGCAAGGGAATTCTGCCTTTCATTATGCAACGATAGAAGCGAAAGTCACTGACCCAAGACAGACCCAAACGTTGCGATGTTGGATATGGGATGCTGTAACAGAGCATTTGTACATAGATTACTTGGAAGGTCATCATTGAATAATGGAAAGACAGGACAAATCACTACGACAACCCAGACAGCTCAGATAACCCAATGTTACCTATACAGTGTAGTAGGCAGGCATTATTCGAATTCAGTACTACTAAGAAACAGACAGAGTAGATAATGCACAGGAGGAAGCATCAGACACTCTCAAAAGTGAAAAGGAACAAGAAGGAAAAGAAGGAAAGGCTTAATACTTGCGACTAATCCCTTCATCGGGGCACGCGGGGTCGTGATCCAACCCCACACACTTAAAGTCCCATCCATCTGAGTCCTCTTCCTCCTCCTCGTCGTCGTCGGAGTCTTCATCGGACAAATCTTCCTTCTTGTCATCATCCTTGAATGAGAGGGAAGCGAATCCAGCAGCAACGTGACTCTGGAAGTGTTTGAAGCTTCCAGAAATGGTCGGAGCATTGGAAGCCTCTGGCCTCCTAAGAATCGTGATTGGACCAACTTTGTTCTTGTTGATCTGGCCAACATCCTGGTTGGTAGAAGAAGAAACTTTTCTAGGTTCAGGAGGGAAACCAGTATTCTTCTCGATTTCTAGGTCGGTTTGAACCAACTCAGAAGAGAGTGTAGCGAAGTTGCCATTGGCATCCTAGGAGGAAGAATTAGAAACATGAACAGCAAAGGAGGAAGAATAACAAACCTTGAAGTCGCTAAAAATAGACTTGTCGTTACCAGTAATCTTGTCGTTACCGACAGCTTGATTGGTCTCAAGTTCTGAGAGGACAGTGCTAAGGTCGAGACGAGGCTTCTCGCTAGTCTTGAGGGAGGGATTGGAAGTCTTATCGATGTTATCGGACATCCTGAAGAAAGCAGCCGGAATTGATTGGAAGAGATGCTACGCGAAAGAAGAGGCTTCGAAGATGGTAGCAGGAAGCGAGTTGTGGGAACAAAGAAGAGAAGAGGGCGGGGTGTTGGGGGATGGGGGTTTTTTATTGCGAGGGCCCTGCGGCTTCTTTCTACAATTAGAGCGGCCAAACAGGTGTCAAAATTGTAAAGATAGAATGGCGGGTGGTTTGTTGGGAGAAATGTTATGCGCGGCGGGGATGGCGGGGATTCAGTTGCGGGGATGAGAGATGCACCCGCACTGGCTAAACAAGTGCACCCACTCGACACGCTGGCAGAACAGATACACCCTCCCAGAACTATGCCCTTTATGGGATCTGCGAAATGAGGAGCGAAAAGCTTCGAAAGTTGGAAGTAAAGGGATCTATAGTAACCACAGATGAGGTTCATATGTCGTGTGTTATAAGCCGTGCCGATAAGCGGTTCGGAAATTGTTATTTGAAGACGGTACGATACTCAGTTGGTACGGTCATCTTGTCATCGAGCGAATATTAGATGCCGGGAGGTGTAAAACCTTTCTGCTGTCATTCATAGTGAGCCTAATATACCTATCCCCGCTTCATCCTACATATCCCTTCGTCTTCCTCCGTATATCCAAGCTCATATTCACTCCAAGACACCCGTCCGCACTAGGTGCCATGGAACCTTGGTACGCGCACGAAGCTTGTTATTTTGGCTTTGTACGCAGACTAAATCGGTCATTTTCACCAGGCCGTATGAACTTCACCTGTGGTTACAGTATGTTTTTCAGCAACTGAGTCGATATCCGAGTGACGCTTGGAAATTTTGTCTACGATATCCTCGAGCACCGACAACTTGAATTGTAAACTTCCACTTGCAACTAAGGAGACACAACAGCGCTCGCAAACCAGACGAATTTTCGCCTCTTGGTAGAGTCAGTGAATGGGAGCAAGGTCTGCTCTCGTTTCCAGAGTTTCGTCGCTCGCAAGCTCGCTCCCAAACTGCCGGTCTTAAACGAAAAACAGAAGACTGGTTCGTTACGAGAGCAAGCAAGGCCCAGCTCAAGGAATAAAATGGTTGGTAATCAACAAACAATAGATAATATATATTAAATTATCACTCATAAATTGGGTATATTAAGTATTCCTTCTCTCGCCCATTACCGCTTGCGCCGGCCCTCAGCGCGTATAGATTCCATCTCCATCTCCAATGCCCTCGCCATCTCATCGCGCGTAGGCGGCTTGACCACCGTCACTGCAACAGATCAGCGCCGCCTCGCCCTCTGATAGAGACCTACCAGTTTCCCTAACCCCATTATCACTCAACCCATTCCTGAGTGCCAGAAGCTTTGCCGTGACCTTCCATTTCCTTTTTTTCCTGTCAGTAGCTAGCTAGTCTAACTAACGAGCGCCCATGGCATACAGCTCTTGCAGTGTCCGGCGTGTGCCATTGGCGATATCATTTCTGTGTGGTTCTGGTGCTGTGACGGTGGCGAATGAGGTGGTGCAGTAATCACTGGCGGTTTTTCCAAAGTGTGCGAATGTTGTCGTGCGCTGACGCGCTGGAGCTGGAGTACTACTGAGTGAGGGCATATACTCGCTTTCGGGTTGGTCGCTTGTACCGTTGTTGGACATTTTGTAGACGCATGGGTGAGAGATGATGGAAGAGACGTTGATTGTGGGGACAGTGCAGGGATTCGCATTGGCAGGCTCGGCCGACGGTTGCCGGCATCTAAACTCTAAACTAGAGTAACCAGTTGCTTACGATCTGCACGTGCGAACAGGCTTGGTTGAGGGCTAAATGCCGATATTCTACAGCGCCGCCACATTATTTGCAGCGTAAATAGTGAGATGGGCTGTATTGCTGATCCAGTGCATGGTCACAGATCCTCAGCTATTCGGTTGTTGAAAACAACGTGAAATCTCGAGCTCCCAAGTCCGAAAGTCGAATCTGCCAACCCCGCAAAACGGAACGTGTCGGTAACCACCGGTTGTTCAAAACTTAAGCTTTCCGCCTCCCAGAGGTAAAAATCCACAAACTCAACCTGTAACAGCCCACCTAGGACAACTAGTCAGTTGAAGAAACAGGTGTGCGGTTCTGAGTTCACAACGTTAGCTGTACCCTGTCGGAGTAAACTCGAAGTCGAGTTCAAATTCGGGACAGCGATACGGGCCTAAGTAAGGATTTCGAAATTGAGCGTTGCGTGCTTCGCAGATTCATTCAACTGCTGTGGCGCACCATTCCATACCTGCACCGAACAAAAAGGACTACAATTGATGCCTCCAGCGAGCCCCATTGCACAGGTGGCGGCAAGATAGCTCCGCGGTAGTATCCGGAGAGCGGCAGGAAGGGAGTGAGTGGTAAGGGTTGAAAGCCTAAACTGACGATCGTTGGTATACGTTTAGCAAGCCCAATTGAATTCGTCATCCATGCCTTCTCATAGCATTCAAAGTTTGGTTGATCTCATTGGTATGATTTCATCACAGTACGTTTTCTTGGGCAGAAGATGAGTGGCGTGCCGTGCGCACACACCCCTAATCACAGCGAGGTCTTCCTAACGAGCAGACTACTTTGTTAAACTGGATCTGCGCTACTCCGACCTAACTTATCGTGACGGAATTACTATATATTCATACACGATAGGCAAGAATTTGGGTGCTCTCTACTCTGTGACGAGTGCAGACAAGGATTGCCTTCGATCTGTTGCGGCCGGTCGTTTACAAAGGGAATCATTATGCGTCAGGAGCGCCTGATCCAGCGCCAACTTGCAGCTTTGCGACGTAAATTCACATAATTACCTCCACCAATGGGCAGATCATGCACATGTTGCGTGTTTCCTCAACTTCACTCAGGGTACGACCTCTCCACGTTTCGCAACATTAGCCAGTTCACTCCTACCATCACTCACGACATGCCTAACAAAAAGAAGAAATCGTCCAAGAAGCCCAAAACACAACACAATCCATCAGGTAATCCCAGCGGCACACAGCGCTCTCGGGCTAGCGCCTCCTCACACAGCGGGCCATCGACTACTACGACAGGTCAGTCTACTCAAGCCGGGGGCTCCTCGACTGGTGGACCTTCTACTGCAGCCACCTACAAAGGCCTTCGATTTCCAGCCAACGGCAGTGCTCCTCACAGGATCGATTATACTACCACGAAGCCTACACAGCGTCCCGATAGTTGGCTCGGTATTGCTGCAGATTTCAGCCCCTACTGGAATGGCGACTACCAGACCCGCAAAATGCAACGTCTTTGCGTCTCACAGAACTCGCTCCCAGCGTTGGACGGGGATTACAACATTTACTACAGCCGGAATCCCGATCTGCCGGTCAACGAAGCAATACGTTCGATACCGGTTGTACGTGCTACGATAGATAGGTCGATCGAGCGTGGTGAGAAGTTTGAGGAGCGACTATTTTGGCGTGGAGATGTGCTTGTGGCTCGCATGGGAGAGTCGTTTGAAAAGGACTTCAACGCAAAGTATGATGATATCTCACCGCAGTTAGTACAGCCCCTTATTGAGCTACTGGCGAGAGGGTTTGCAAGCGACTGGGAAGACAAGTTTGTGGAATACCAAGAACGACTCGAAGCAGATTTTGAGGAACATGACAGGAAAAGCAAGATTATGAAGCAGAAGATAATCACGGAATGGGGACTGTATGTTCATCTTGGAATGACAACGAGCGAAGTATAATAACTAACTTTAACTAACTTGTCCTTAGTACCCCAGAGGCCCTGGAAGACCCGGAAACAAACGATTTCCTGTCTATGTTTGCGTCAATGTGTGTGAATGGGGAAAGGAAAGATGGACAAACACAGCAAAAGAAGTAGACATGTGACCGTAACTGTAGTATTATATTATATCACTCGGGACATGGCGGGGAAGGGAGGGGTGGGATTTCCAAAGGTATTAGCTATTTTTTTGATCACAGCTCACCAGAATTTATCAGAGGTTTATTCCGGATTTAGCCAAACTTACGATCCTTCTTATGGAGACAGCTACTTGATTTCAATCATGATCAGTGGTAGTTCGATGCCATCAAAAACGCAGAGATGCAATTGACTTGTTACTCGGCTCTACTAAGTGAGGCCATTTTAGCCCACTGATAGTAATTAATTTAGAGTAAACATAATTCAATGCTGAAGTTTAACCTTAATATCATACGACAAATACAGCGCGGGCTCGTCGTGAATCTCTCAAACGGCCGCC
>Ga0307515_10001381_pt1 | contig 55013 bp, 39 predicted proteins | sample 17_EM_MG_FD_194513 | JGI IMG/M metagenome (GOLD analysis project Ga0307515, IMG submission 194513) | Populus trichocarpa ectomycorrhiza microbial communities from riparian zone in the Pacific Northwest, United States - 17_EM | ecosystem: Host-associated > Plants > Roots > Unclassified | place...
ATGTATCCGAAGCGAAGACTGTATTGCAATAAGTGACGAATCTCAAAGCTAAACATAAATGAGAGTGCGGCATGTGGCTATCGGCCGAAGAAAGGCATAAACATCGCCAGGCGTTGTGTAAACAGCTACTGCATAACTGCAACCCCTGCGAAGAGTGTAACATACGTGTCGTTCTGATGGTGCGTATACGTCACCACATTCCGGACGCAAAGTAAAGCAAGCCTGACACCGGAGCGGCGAGCGTAATATACAACGCGACGCGTCGCAAGAATAAGAGGCATGGTATAATAGCCGCTGCAAGGGAGGTATGCAATGCGACCCGTCGCTTGGGCGACAGGTCCCGTCTGATTCCCCGTCAGAGGGTACGAGGTTCCGCCAGAGCCATCAGAGCCGTCCGGAACACCCGGGTGTTTCAGACGGAAACTAGAGTTGTTGCTGATGTGCCACCACCAGTCCGCTGTGTGCAATGCGGTAGAGCGGAGTTTCGGTGGCGTATCACAGTTAAAGCAACGCTGATGGGTCTAAATGAGATGCTCCGTGTAGGCTGGATGCCGCATCAACCATGTCATGCTTTTGATGATGTATCGACTCCAGTATTTGATAATACATTGGCAATTGACTTTCCATCTCATATCCTCAGGAGTGTGTAGTTCCCACTCCCCGAGAACCTGATCATCTGTCATGGCAGCCACTAAGTTCTCGACGCCATACCCATTTTTCAATCTTGGGAAACCCAGAGTGGTGTTTTTTTCGCACAGCACGTTGTCATAGTGCGTCTTCATGCTTGATCCCACACTGGATATAATTGGAAAATTCGAGCACCGCAAACGGGAACTGGGGATTGTTTTGTAGGTTTGTCTCCAGGCAACCGTGAGCGTCGCGTTCCAATTGCCCAGCAATGTAACCGCTCAACAGCGCCGGCGCCGGAGTATGATTCAGTCCGCGGTAGAGGAGGTGGCGATGATTGAGACTCCGAGACTGCGATGTTTTCAATGTGTTCAAGGTAGGGAAACCCACCTAAGTCTTTGACTGAATCTTTGTTAGCATTGAATTCACAGCAATGAGTGGGCTAAATGGTTCGGGGTACGATGCGAATCGTAAGATTGTTCTGGCGTGCAACTTGATGTTGTGCAGGATGGTGTAATTTGATATATTTAAGTTTTCGGCTGTCAGAGGTGAACAACTTTCGGCATGACAATTCGGGGAAACGGAAAGGGATCTCCTCTGGGATTGTCAATCACTCATGAGGAATGGAGTATACACGGTAGCAAGGGCTGAATGTCGGTGCTGGGCCTGAGCAGCCCCGTGTGTAAGCTCAAGATACTTTCAGCTACCATAAAGACCCTCAAGACCATTACAAGGAGGTTCGTTACACGCCTGGAATTGTAAAAACGCTGCATGCCCGATGTCCCTTAAAGTACTATGAATAAATTAAAACTAATTAAAATAAAACCAGTTCAAAATTCATAAATACAATATAACTTGAGCGATCCAAAAACCTTGCGATCTGTGTAATAATCAATGCCTGAGATAAATACATTAGCACGAAGGAAATGAAGAAGACAAGACCCCGACACTCACCCAAACACAACACCCATCGCCTCCTCTGCAATGCAAGGATTGGTTCACTCCTCACCTACCAAGCAATCCGGCCGGGCCTCAGGGAGATGGACATCGCCGAGAGGGAAATCAGAACGACGGACATTTGGGACAGAGTCATCGGAGAGACTGTTGACACCGGCCGATTCAATCAGCAGCTGCTGATTCATATCCTCATCAGAGGTTTTTCTGGCAGGCTAGGCTTCTCGCAACGTTTGCCCCGCCGGGCGAGGATGTTGTGGCGTCACAAGCCGCAATTGCCCCAGCCCACAGAGGTCATGAGTCTCAGCAGTTCGTTGTTGTGGGTGAGGCGCTGGAGTTTGTGGCCGTGGGGCAGGCCCTGGAGTTGTTGGCTGTGGGGTATGCTCTTGCATCTTCTGTTGTTGCTCAGGAACCACGATTGGCTGATCATCTACCATGGTATCTACATTGTCAGCAGATGTATTTACAAGCTCTTCTTGGCCAATCGTCCGAGGTTCATTGCCATCATCCTCATCCTCATCCTCCTCCTCCGCCTACTCATCATCTTCCTCCTGTTGATCTTCCTGATGTTCATCGTCACCGTACCTTTCCATATCCTCATTACCGTCTAAATCAACGCCGTCCGGTCCGTCCACATCATGCGCCATGTCCTTATCCAAATCAGGATCAAGTTCTGAGTCAAATTCAATGACTGACTTCTCGGTAGAGTCGGTATCATCATTTGAGGAAATTGACATGGCGGGTGACGATTCCCGGTCTAAATAGGCCCACTCTTGTTAGACCTCCGTGCCCCAGTCTGTCTTACACATTTCTATCTGCATCTGCAAAGCAACGGCAGCAGAGATATCATCTCCTCCTGGGGTTTGCTGAAAAATACCTTTCCCTTCCACTTCCCTTCCTCCTTTGCCTTACCCTTCCCTTTCCCCTACCCATCCTTTGTGCCCTTCCATTTCCCCGTTCCTTGCTCACCGCCCTGCGTGTCTTCCTCAACCTCCTTGTCATCATTGGCATTCCAATCGCTAGGATGGCTCCTTCGAACGCTCGGCGCTCTGGGATCGGCCCAGTTCTCATCATCATCATCCTGCTGGATTATCGCATCTCAATTCACTGGTCTTATGGCCAGGAATTCGCCTGGCTTGTATTCCTGGCAGCTTGGTGGCTCAATCATTGCCCTGGGATCATTGCTACCATACGAAGAGAAATGTTCACTGGTGGGTTTAACATTCTCCGAGCCGGTTATCTGCGCATTGGAATGATTGACTTGACTGTCGAAGGCACCGGAGCTGTCAGACCTCCAATTGTTCATTTGGTTGCGGGTTTTGATAAACATTTGCCACATATAGGAGCGGAAGGCTGCCCACCACTCCAGGAAAGGTGATCTCCTGCTCGAGCGGTGCAGCCACATGAGCGCGAATTGTGAAAAGTCGCGAGCCGTGACTGGATCAAGAAAGGTTATATCATAAAAAAGGTCCTATGCCCTCCAATCCTTGACGCCGCAAACATTGAATATCGATAGGAGTCCTCCGATGTCTTTAGAGATGAATCCCTTGATACAGACCCAATCCAACATCAGGAGTCGATTTGAAACCAATGTCAGCATATTTGCCCTGGCAGTTGCCTTCCCCTTTCCTTCACGGCTGCCCTTTGGAGCCATCGCTGCAAGTTGAAAATAAATCTACACCGCAGGGGTCAGCATTATGATACAGTTGAATGTAGCGGAAGCAAGCACAGAGGGTACATTCAAAGTTGTGTAGGTTATCGGGTGTGTTTGCGAATGGGAGGCATTGTTTCGAGCCACTCACGTGTTGTCGAGAGAGTTCAGGATCCTGGCAGTTTATATAGTCCTGGAGGAAAGCAGAATGTAGGTAAAGTCGGGAAGATGGGATATATATGCTTGAATTCCTGCAATTTTGTTGTTCAACTTGTTTTGTTGGTAAACACACACATAACGGCCTATCCGTCATCTTGCAGAACCACCAGGCACCTCGTGAATGAGGAGCCTCAAAACTGGATTTGGTACTCACAGTGAGGGCAGTATACGATGCTGGGTGTTGCTTTGGCATCTCGTACCACTTTTACTGCTCAGGCCTCGTATATCTCAGAGCGAACTGAGTAGTGATCTGGTAGTCCCAATAGTGCAACCATCCAATACGGCTACCAATTCCTACCGGTGGAAATAGCACATGCAACAGATGTCATAGGATAGAGAATACCTAATTGTTCGATTTGCAATCAATTTAGCTGTGCGAAAGGGGGATTTCCACCGGAAAGCTAAAGATAGACAGATTCAATGCTTCGATATATAGTGCCATGAACGAGTGCAAGATTGTGATAATTGCGCCAAGAAGGCATCAACACCCTTCAAGTGGTGCAAATAGACCTTCAGACGTTGCTGTAACAGTGATTATCAATGCTTAGTAAAATCTGATGCCAGTTAACCCCAGAATTGAATACATTTCAATGGATCTCGTCCCTGAATATTGTCAGGGTTTAGCGACTAGCACAGAGTCCACTGTGCCTCTATTTTCTGTCGAATCCCTCCATGGTCGCTCAAATAGGAGTCGACCTTGCCTACCCTTGCATATGCATGCGGAGGACATTATTCCTACCTTTTTAACATTGAACAACTATATCGGACTTTATCTTCCCAAAGCGCATGCCCTGACATGGCTCCAGTTTTACTAAGTGTTCAGAGTCTTGCGAATAGTCAGATTCAACAAAGCCGTGGGCCTTTGGGGAATTCTCAACATCCACTTGCTAAGAGATGCGTTTCCGTGCTGGCAGGTGAGAGCGATATGTCTCGAAGAGGGTGTTCCGTACCCTGTACAGTCCAAGATGACAACTCAGCCCCCTGTTCTTCGCCGAACAATTGTCGCGTTCCAGATATCCCTCAACGCATGGCTTTCACCCTGTGCGCTACACTGCGATGGTGAAAAAATCCTCCTGCCGCCACTCCGGGTTCAAGCAGTTGTAGCACACCTGCAACCGGCGGAACGTTGCAGACCGCCTCAACGCGTCGCGTTGCCTCCAGCCCTGCATCCGGCATCGCGACCTCTCCCAATCCTTTTAGTTCTCTTGAAATCCTGTCTACCTCCATCCTTAATCCTGAAGCCCGCGCGATCGTGACAAATCCACTGTACACAATAGCAATAGAAAAAAATCGTAGACAGGTGCAGTGGAAATTGCAACCGCCAGTGGTGTCTACAGCTCAATGCATGGTCTCCGGCAGTCGTAGCATCCAGCAATTTGCTCACTGAGACAAAACACGTCATATGTTTAAAATGGGCAGACTCCTGGAGCTGTACATGTGGAATAGACGGCCGTTGATAAGTGCAAGCGAGTTGTAGATAGTAGCATAGGCAATGCGATGTATTGCGAAAGCAATAGCTGAAGGCCCTCACTGCCAGATAATAGAGACATACTGGAACACTGCTGTGCAGCAAAACACCCTTTGGTCCGTAGCATTCGAGGCACGCACAAAAGACACCTCGAAAGAGGTATGCTGAATCAACGGCCCACGTTGGATATTGCATGCTCAAACAGGTACCAGGGTTGAGCACAAGTCGATCAGGTTATATCCAATTTAATTCAATCAGTAAGGGACAACCCAGGAGACTTATATGATCGCCACTGCTGTGAATCCGCCACCGAGCGTTTGGAATTCATTGATTCCCTTCTGGCAGACAACAAGTATCTTTTTCATATAGCAGAGTGTGTGGAAGGTGGTGTACGCGGTCCAAATAAAATGCAGAGAAAGTTGAAAGCTGCTAACAAATGGCAGGCATTCACTTTACTTCCTGGTGATAAAAGTCTCGAGGTGTATTGACATCAAATTTTGTGATCCCGCGAATAACCGCAGTAAGTATGCAGATGCAATTTATAATTCCATGATTGATGACAAGAACGGTCATACACCCTCGCCACTAATTATGTCTACCTGTATGGTGTTGAGCCATGTTCTCCTAGAGTGGCAAAACAACAAATGTGTTCATCCGAAAGGTTCCAAGTCAAAGCTGAAAGCGGACAGACCAGATCACTCAAACAACTTCAACTGCAATAACGATGGTGCTAAGATCATATCCTGCTGTGCTGTAACGGGTTGCAAGTTGTTAACGTCGCCTGGCATTGCAGACCCGTATACATTCTGGATGACTACCTGCAACACACTACCACAGAGCGAGCAGCAGAGGGTGTATAACAACACTCCTGTTACGGGCAAACATGAGATCTAACAGGCGGTGAACACTACACTTGCCGTGGTGATCAGAGTGGAAGTTCCCAGTGTTGAGAATGTTATTCTTCTTGCCTATGTAATCTCTGTTGTGGAGCTGGAGGAACCTGGCATCAGAAGTACTGACCCAAACATCATGATAGACAACAATTGCACAGATGACAAACTGTATTTGAGATGTCAGGGGCCTACAGGGGTTTCGAAGATGAAGTTGATATAAGCGATGCCATCTAGTGTCAACAACGGTTCCAACCCGCTAGAACAGTTCCGGGTTAGGGTTGGAATCGGACAGGAACCGTTGCAACGGGCTTTACCTCACCAAAACCCGGACCATTGCAATTGGGCCGGTTTTACCACCAACAACCCGGATTTTCAACATCACAATTTTAGGTACAATTAAGTATTTGAGTTCTGATCGTATCAAGATATGATCATTATGTACACTGTGCAGTGCTACCGGCTCTTTCACCGGCAGCACTCAGATATGTGATCCGAGCAATATTCGTTGAGTCACTATCGAAATCCCGCCAATTTGACGTAAAATTGGTCGGTTTTTCACCGCTACTCAACGAATATCAGTCGGATTGCAAATCGCAAAGCGGGAGGTGAAAGAGCAGCCAACATAGCACAATCTATGTACTGATCAAGTTATGATACAATGAGAGCGTAAATACTGATTTGAAGCCAAAGGTGTTCGAACCATATAGTTGGAACCACGGTCCGGTTGCAACCCGGCCAAAAAACCGCTGATTTATGTCCGGTACAGGTAACAAACCCGGCAACACAATGCGGGTCGGGTTTTTGGCCGGGTAACGAACCAAACCAAACCAAACCAAGCCAAACCAAACCAAACCAAACCGCAGGCCAAAAACCAGACCGCTGGCAGTTTACCTGGACCCGCTGCTAACACAAATGCCATCACCACCGCCAGCTGGCGACGATGGGCATCGATTGAACTCCAGAGCTTGGACCTGGGAACCAGTAATGTCGATGGGTATGAGGGAGAGGATGGCGAAGATGCGGATGTGGATGAGAAGTAAGAAGCCTCGCCAGCTGATGATGGATCAACGCAGAATGTGGAACACTGATGGCATAGTAGTTTTGACCTGGGAACCCGTGATGTCGACAAGTATTAGTGGGCGTGTGTCGACAAGTATTAGTGCGCAGATGCTGACGATGTGGATGAGGAGGAGAAGGAATAAGCATTGCAAGCCGATGATGGATCACCGTAGAATGTGGAGGACTGAGGGAATAGTACGAGAGAGTGTCAAGATTTGATGGTATCTTTCAGACCTGTAAAATTCGATAATGGCGAAGTAACATATGATATGCGGAATGCAACTGCAATGGCAAGCTAGGTGTCCGTAGTGAAAACTGTATTGCAATATGTGACAAAAGCTCAATGCTGAACATAGATGGGACGAGTGCGGCATCAGAGATATAGCAATAGGGGAGAGTAAATATGTGGCTAACGGCCGAAGAATGGCATAAACATCGCCAGGTGCTGTGTGAACGGCTACAGAATAACAGCAGCCCCTGCGAAGAGTCTAACACAAGTGTCATTCTGATTGTTGGTATACCAGGCGCAAAATAGTGGAGGTAAGTATGCAACCCGACTTGTCGCCCAGGCGACAGGATGCATGTAATTTCCTGTCAGGGCAGGCAGAGCCCTCCTGAACATCTGGAGATTTCAGACCGAAACTAGGGTTGTTGGTGATGGACATCTGAAGTGAAAACTAAGAAATATCAATTTCAGAAGCAACGTAGACAAACAACATGTATTTGGGCTGCCCATCTTGGTAGGTTGGCGTGCTAATGTCTTCATATGGCAGAGGAATGGGATAAGTGAAGATGTATTCCAGGGCACATTGGAGTACCAGAGATATTACTGGGTTCACCTCTAACTGTCCCGCAACTAACTCCACATTCACAACCGAACTCTGAAAGCTGTTTGTACTCATCACTATCAGTATTTATGGGACTGAGGGTATGATCCGTGGTACACCCGATGCAGATCGGCAATCCGTTAACCTCTGTACCGAATATCATATCTCTAAGCTTCATTATCAGATTCTATATCATTCTACACAACTGAACATCTCTTCAAAAGTTGTGTGATTCTGTATCATTACGTCAATCAACCAAAGACAATGGTGAAAAATTCACCACACTGTGCTTGTCCACTGAATCAATAACCCCACCAAGCGATTGAATAATATCAATCCAACACTATGTCCACATCATCTACCCAATCGCTGAAATCATCAGGTCCAACAAAAGCAGGATTACATATAACTAGTTGAGATCAATCGAGTACGAATAGGGATATTGAATTGACTATAGTAGAAATGTGATTGTCTATAAAGCAAAGAGACAGAGACAGACAGGCAAATATATGCGAAAGGAGAGAGCATAGTCGGCGAAGCCATGTGTCACATCCGGAGACGAATGCTGGGCACCAATGCCGGGGCTAGCTCCACTCCACGGCATGGGGGCTGCTGGCAGCCCATGTGGGCCGCAAGCCACCGGCCACATACCCCCAAACATAGGCCAAACGCCACAAAAGCCACTGGGCCAAATCCCGTCCAAACACTCCCCCTTTGGCCCAAGGCGTTCCAAACCATGTGAACAACCCAATTAGAAAGGGCGGAAGAGAAGAGATAACGAGCAAAGGCCCTGAAATCCTCCAAGTCCCAAATAACCTGATGACAAAAGAGAAAAAGAAAAGAGAAAGTCAGATATGGAAAGACTTCAACCCTAACACAGAAACACTCCCCGGAGACCAAATCGAAACCCAAAGCAATCATTCAAATCCAACAAAGTCCTGCCCAGATCCCATACCGAAATACATATCCCTCAGAAACTCTGCACGTTCAAAATCCTTGTACACATCCTAAAGGTCATAAATCACTGTCCTTATGTAAATTGCAGGGTTGAAGGTACATAATGTTCGGCACATAATGGAGCTTCCTTTCCTCGCCATGAGGAGTCTACACTTAGGGGATGCATGGCAAAAAATGCCACTGCCGGTTTCTTGAGGTCCGCTGCCCAGAATTGCATAACTGTGCATTCGCCGCCATTGCGCAAGTATCCACGGTCCACAACCCGCTTATTGAAGATATTTTGAACAGCACACTGTATTTCCAAAAAAAATTGATTTAAGGAGAAATTGACATCAACAAGTAGTCGACGCGAGGAGAGGTGGTCGACACGACCAAGTCATCGACACCTAGATGGTAGAAGTAGGAGCTGTCGATACGAGGAGGCATGCTAGATATGTTGTACGAGGTTGCATCGTATTCGAGACTACAGAGGTACTCGATGCTTCCAAGTGTAGTTCATTTACTGTCAGAGGAAAGAGAGGCAGTTGATACAGCGTCGGCGCAAGGAGAGGTAGCCGACACACAGCCGATACAAGAAGGTATGGACATAACGACAGCCCATGAAAGGTAGAGGACACGCAGTCGACTCAAAACAGAGAGGCGACCCACTGTCAACCCAAAGACAGTACACAGGATTGGGCCTGGTGGCTTTTGTTGCATTTGGCCTAAGGCTGCGGGTATGGGGCCGGTGTCTTGAGGCCCCGATGGGCCGCCACCTGGCCCCTTGGCACGGATAGGAAGCTCTGATATGAGCCGTAGGTTACATACCTTCGACTCTGCAACTTAGGCAAGGACAGCAATTTATGACCTTTAGGATATGTATATGGATTTTTCACTTGGAGAGTTTATGAAGATATGTATTTGGGTATGGGATTTGGGCAGGACTTTGTTGGATTTGTATGTTTGATTTGGGTGTGGATTTGGTCTCCAGGGAGTGTTTCTTTGTTAGGGTTCAGGTCTTTCCCTATCTGTCTTTCTCTTCTCTGTGTTTCTTTTGTCAACAGGTTATTTGGGACTCGGAGAATTGCAGGGCCTTTGGTTGTTGTTTCATCTCTTCTGCACTTTCTAATTCGGTTGTTCACTTTGTTTGGAACACCTTGGGCCAAAGGGGGAGTGTTGGCACGGGATTTGGCCTGGTGGCTTTTGTGCCGTTTGGCCTCAGGCTGGTGGTGTAAGGCCGGTCGCTTGAGGCCCCCATGGGCCCCCACCAGCCCCCATGCCGAGGAGCCTGCATTGGTGCCTGGTATTGGTCTCCGGATGTTATACTTGGCTTTGCCGAGTATGCTGTTTCCTTTCCCATATATTTGACTGTCATTCTCTCTCCCTTTGCTCTTTAGGCAATCACTTTGTACGACAATCAATTCAATGTCTCTATTCGTCCTCGATTGATCTCAACAATTAATGGGGCCAAGAAACAATAGGCTGTGTTTGTGATTGAAAATCATACGGGTTAAACAACTGTGAGAACTCAAATTCCGATGTTGTGTGGCTTGGATTTTTAACAGCCATTCTAAATAGTCGGCTCGCTACCAGCCTTAGATCTCTAGCGATAATCGAAACACTTTATCTACATGACCTATCACTTGCATCCACATTTGCAACCATATTCCAATAATTACCATACGTATCCCTATCTGGCCAAATGCTGGCTTACGTGCTCTCATAGGATTGTGGAATCTAACAACGGTTGATTAGAAATGTGAGCTAGACGGGAATCCAGATGAAGTTCAAAGAGCAGTAATCTTAATTTTGGGGGAAATACTGATACACCAGCAGGGAATGTGACCTGCTACAATCGGAAGAGTGCAATGTGGACATGGGCCGATCAGTTGGTGAATGGGCAGTGCAGAATAAAATATACAGCATGAATCCAGGCTGATAACCGCCAACAGGGATTCAGGAGCATCTGAACAACAGAGCACTGCCCTTCCAAGGTTAGATGAGGCCACAGGGGGTAAGGCATGTGGCTGAAAATAGAGGTACTCTGATGTAAAGTCGAACAGCGCCAACAGAATCATTCAGTGTGAAATGACAGTAGGGTATTCAGTGCGCAATGAAGTATTCAAGTACAAACCTAGGCGAAGAAGCACTAATCAGAATCCCGGAGCACTAACTATTGGGAAGGACCACCATTTGGGGGGTATGGAGTAGCCTATTGTATATGATCAATAAGAGTAGTGGCTTCTGCTGTATTACAATCTATCCCCTTTGATTGGAAGAATTCACCTTGATATTTCTCTTCACAAAACATAATCAGAACTATCTTTCCAGCTGCATATTCAGACAGTTCACAATAAGTTGCTGTGGCCTATTGCGGTAAAAGATCCCAAGTCAGAAGTTGGAACATTTACAATATTAAATACTGGCGCCACTAGCAATTAGTAGTAAACAATAATTGATGGGATATGAGATCGAGCACTTCCAATCTTAAGAAATATAATATCTTACCATTTACAATGGTTGGTATATATGTATTATCAATCAGAAGTCGCTTATGCAGAATTCAAAGCATATTCGCAAAATCTGAATACAACTGGTCAATGCCAACCACTTATCAATGAGATCCATCGACCTATTACGCTTGAATAGTCCAAACCTTGAGATTTAACTATAGATGGTTCGGAGTATGCTCGATGTTCTTAGCTAAATAGTGGAGCATTGAAAGTCATAAAAACATACTTACAGTTTGTTGTGTTTGTAGATCGATCATGAAACGTACACCACACAGCATTTGACACTCAGAGAGTTAAACTCCAGCAGACCGTGCGTATATACACCACTCATTCCGAGATTTAATGTCAAGTTTCCATGCTGCATAAGCCTTCCCATACCTTTAATCATCATCCGTAGGCGATGGAGTGTTGCTGAATATGATTCCCTCCATGAACTGTTTCACAACCTAATATATCACATGGTGCGGTTGATGTATTATATCATTTCGACTGGCCATTGTTTGAGGAATATGCTGGTCATCACTAGCTGTGGGTAGCAACTGTGCCTGGGTAGGTAAACTTGCAGACTGGGGTTATCTGTTGATGGTTGACTGTTCACATTTGTGCAAAAGAGGTGCTAGGGCCCTGGATAGATAACACAGATTCAGAACTAGGTCAGTGTGCAAATACGGTATCAGCCCAGCTCACGGTCAATGACAGTGGAATACTTGAATACTATACTCATCAGATCAGAAAGCAATGGGTTGCGTGTTTTCCCCCAACCTTAGCGGAGCATAGGCTTAGTGCTGTAGCGGCCGGTGTGAGCATGTCAAAAAGCGCTGTATTTACTTCAATTTGATTCGCAACAAGACAAGCATAGAGTCAAAGGAAAGCCGAAGAGCCAGTGATTTAAATAATCAGAGATAGGGCGAATGATGGGTGCCGAAACCATATGATTTCTCAGCGCCTATATGGGTTAGGGTTACGCATGGACCGATTGCTTTCTGGTCCGAAGAGTAGTAATCTAGAACAATGGTCCGGAGAATGAATCAGGATCTAATCATGCGTCAGCAAAACGTTAACCAGTCCAGAAGCAACACCCAATCCTCTCAGACACTTAGGGTCACTTCACCAGTGCTTCAAAGTTCTTATAGGTGCTCCCAGACCCCCCTGGAGCAAACCAATGTGCTCTCAGACTCTGCAAGAGCATTCTCAGGTGCGCCTGAAAGCACCTGACGTTATGGAGGTGCATTCAGAATGCTACCAGAGTTGAATTATACGATAGACAAATTTTTGGACCTCATGAGACCTCAGCGCCAATCTGAGGGAGACTTCAAGAGCGGCAGAGACTGCTGCATTGCTCTGCGGAAGACTTCGAGAGCAGCCGAGCACCCTGCACAGCGCACAACCACATGACATTTAGTCCTATGATATTTGACTTAATGAGAGTGAGAAGATTCCCTACGTCATGATGTGACATCCAGCATTTAATTCCCCCGTATATATATACATACGGTGAATATGGCTGATGGTGGAAGCCGATGATATTCGCAGGATCTCCTGCACACGCGCAGTGTGAGACCTGAGAGATGCATCACTTCGAGGGGGTAGTGGTGACACGATTGAGGGAGAAGGCAGAGAGCACACCATAACCACTCCGCTGCACCTCACGCGATATCCAATGGGAATCGATACAAAAGAGTGGTCCTGGTTCGACGACGATCGGAATCGGGTGCGAAGGTAATAAACTTGCCGTTGTAATTCATGCACTCAATTGCGTCGATCCAAATGTCGGACAGTGCATGTGGGACAAAAAGTTGGAACAGATAGAGAGCGTATTTTCGTTGTATGATAAGATGAGATGGAAATGAGATGATAACTATCTACTTTGGGGTCTGCCGAATATATACTCCCCATCATTTAATCCACCACCATTGCCCAGTTATTTCTGTACAACCACCGGTGGGCATTAATGTTATACTCTATGGCATTGAGCGAAGGAGTTTTGAAATGGACTTTGAGGCCGGAATCGTTCGAGTTAGAGATACATATGGACGCCTTGATCAAGCGAATTTAATGATGTACTTGGATGCCCTGATCGTGCGAGCTTGGAGGACAGAATCAAGTGTATTTGGAGTTACAATTGAAGGGCGTGATTGAGTGAACGTAGTGATACACTCCGACATTGTAATTGAACAAGATACACTTGGAGACTACCACCGCGCAAGTTTGGAGGGCATGATCATGTGGGTTTAGAGATACACTTGGAGTGTGTGATCGAGCAAGTTTGAATAACCACTTGGAGGTTGTGACCAAGCGAGATAGGACGAGTACTGTCAGAAGGTCTATCTGGAGACAGTAGTTCCGGAGGGAGGTGCGATTAGAGTAGTGTTAGCAACGGATCTGGGTAACCCACAAGGGGTCTGGGTTTTGACCAGCAGTTCGGTTCAGTTCAGTTCCAGACCGGGCCGAAAACCCGAACCGAGTTTGGCTTGGTGGGTTGTTACCCGGCCTGGACATAGACCCGTGGTTCCAAATTTACAGTTCCTACCTCTTTGGCTCCAATTAAGTATTTGAGTTCTGATCGTATTGTGACATGATCAGTACATAGAATGTGCAATGTTACAAGCTGTTTCACCTCCAGCGTTCAGGTTTGCGATCCGACTGATATTCGGTGAGTGGCTGTGAAAACAGGGCCAAAGCAAAGCGAAATTCGCGGGTTTTCGATCGCGACTCCACGAATATTGGTCGGATCGTATATCTGAAATCGTGAGGTGAAAGAGCTTGTAATACTGGACAATCTATATACTGATCATGTCGCAATACGATCAGAACTCCAATACATAACTGGAGCCAAATTTGTGAGGTTTAAATGCTGGTTTTTAGTGGTAAAACCGGCCCAATTGCAACGGCCCGGGTTGTCGTCTTGGAAAAACCGTTGCAACGGTTCGGTTCCGGGCCCAACCCTAACCCGAACCATTCGAGGGGGTTGGAACCGTTGCTAACGCAAGATGGGAGCTGAGACTCTATTGATTGGGTAATCGTGGGATTGCAGTGAATTTATTAAAACATGGTCTGCTAAGAGATCAGACTGGCTGGGAGCAAGAGACGGATGATCATGGGATGATGCAGTTCGCAGTGTAGGCTGTACTCGGTGTTAACTCTTGATTATTGCATGGAGTGATATAGAGCTATGACTAAACATGGTGTTCTTAGGTGAAGGTAGAGTTGAGGACGAGAAACAGAGAGATGAGAGGTGATAAGGGAAATCATCATGAGAAAGTGGTACTTAAGAGAATTTCGTGTGCCAGTCAATTGTACATCCCTGATAGGGCAGGGAGGTATCCCGATCTGGAGTGTAACTAAACTGCTACGTGGTCTTCCAACCGAATCATGCAAGTTGTACCGCTGATTTGTCACCACCGCTTGTATAATCTACAATGTTCTCATCGTCATCCCCATCTCTCTCTTTCTTGTCCACCACTCCACCATCATTGCAGAACACAAAGTTGAATCATCTCTCTCAATCTCTCAATGACATGACCGTTAGATGACACCAAGTACTGCATACACCGAGTACATGCATTCACCAAGTACAAGCACAGACCATGTAGATCGACACACCGTTTACAAGCATACACTGAGTTCAACTATATACCGACTACAAGCATACACTGTGTACAGCATCCACCGAACATTGTTTGTCTTCCCTTCATTGTCGTGATTAAGAGTTGACAACTGAATTTAGCTACAGGTTCCGGAATGCCTCCCTACACGATCGACCGCAATCAGCCAAATATCCATTAGAGACGAAATATAAAGCCAACTTATCTCATTCCCCCGGTGGCGAGGTAACTAACAGATGAATTTACTCTCAGCAGCTGGCGTGCCATCCATCGACTTCCTCTAAGTACTCGTCTAACCTGGATCCATTACGGCCTCCTAGTTCGCACAATCACGGCCTCCAAGTACAACTAATCACTTGCTCACTCACGGCCACCAAGTTTGCCCTATCATGGTCTCCGAGTGTATCTTCAAACCGGCTCAACCATGATCTCGCAGTTCATCACTCAGTTCACTGAATCACGACCTCCAAAAGTACCTACAAATACCCTCAATTATTGCCTCCAAGTTAGCTTGATTACTGCCTCCAAGTGCATCTCCAAACTCCCTCCATTAAAGCGTCAATGTGTATCTTGGAACTTGCTGGATCACGGGCTTCAAGTTGGCACAATGATGGCCCCCAAAATTCTCTCTATACTGGCTCAATCACAATCTGGAAGAGCATCACTATGTTCACTCGATCATGGCCTCCAAATGTATCCTCAAATAGACTCGATTCCTGCGTCCAAGTTCGCACAATCACGGCCTCCAAGTACATCTCCGAATTCGCCCGATCACAGCCTCCAGGTGTAACTCCAAACTTGCACGATTACAGCCTCCAATCCTGCACCATCACAGTTTTCAACTTCGCACTATCTAAGCATGCCCATGAATCTCCAAACTCGAGCAATCACGAGCTCAGAGTGCTTCTCAATGTTCTGTCGATCATGGGCACCAAGTGTATCTCCAAATCTGCTCGATTAGAGGCTCAAATTGAATCTCCAAACTCATTTGTTCACAGCCTCGGAATGTATCTCTGAGTTCATTCGACTGTCAATTTCAGGCGCCCCTTGAATTGCTATCCAGCACCACCTGCAGCCAGTCCAAATATACCATGTGTAGATGGGTAGGTATATTGATATATAGATGAGAATACAAACTGAATACATGAGTTTGAATAATTGTTGAATAATAAGTAGTAGCTAGGATTCCCAGGCGCACCAGCAAAATTCGCAAAGGAGATGTTGCTTTTCCCAGACTGCTCTACCGTGATTAGAGGTGCTTCCAGACTTGCTGCCTGCGCTCTCAGCCTTGTCACTGGGGCTCCCATGCGTTGCAAGATGCGCACAAAGTTCTCTCTGGCACTCTGAGGTGTTCCCAACCCTATCACATTTACTCCCATGGTACTCCTGAAGCAGTCATCAGAGATCCCAGTGACACTGAAGGACGGCCAAAATGCCCTCCTAGGGTCTGATACTCTCTGCAATTGACATATTTAAATGTACACTCCACATCCTCTCAGACACTCCTGCAGGCTTCCAATGACCAAAATACATGTTGCTGATGTGGTGATTCATCTAGTCCAGTGGGATATCTGAAGACTCAGTGTGCTCTCTTGGCGCTCACCCTTCGTCATGGAATATGTTGCGATACATATCTATTTCAACCTGATCCAGAACAATCTTATTCGGGACACTGGTCATGTATAGCCCAATGCGTGAAGGCACTATGGGAAGTTCAAATAGTTGATCAGAAGTCTGGATTAGCAGTCTTCCGCATTGCCAGTGCACTATCAAGGTGTGCTTCTTGATACTTCTGTGAATAGTGATTGCTCCCCTGGCTAGCAATAGATTGCATTTGATAACGTTGGGTAATGTAGAAACATATACAACTGGGTAAATTTAGTATATAGCTCAATGAAATAACATGAATACAATAAATGGAACAATAATACTCAGTTGAGTTACATGCAATTCAAGGAAAATTGGTCAAACATTCTGAATTTCATATTAGGAGTCCATCTGGATATTGTAGATACCAGTGCATTCTCATTGCACCACTTCAGAATGTTGGCACTGTCATAAGCAAGTCCACTATTGTTGCAAACATGTACCTACAGTTGAACCAGATGCAGCAAAAGAAGTACAGAGATTAACATCGTAGTTATCACGCACTTAATATTCGAGCTGGTCATAATGTGGAGTGACAAATTGAGTAATCATTATTGAATGTGCAATCCTTTCCATTGAATTTATATAGTGTACCTGTAGTTTATAGACACGAAAGGTAAGTGTATTGCTCGGACTTGTTAGTGAGTTGAGAATCTGCCGAACAAAGATATAGTTTGGGGATCATGCTGAAATGCCGCAGTTGAAATTGAAAAGGTTGAAAATGAGTTTGTTGTTGCTGATAGCGGATGAAGATAATTCGGTGGATGGAGTATATTAGTTGTAAGAATATACGACTCTCTGTCAATTCAATTGTTGATGATTGTGCAACAAAGTTAACAGTCGATTAGGCTATAATATATTGAGAAAATCAATTTCAGTCATCTGTAACTGTTGAATTGAAAATGAGTAATACAGTTATGTATACATAAGAGAGAATTGGGTTAGTAAAGGCTAAATTTATCGTAGAGAAAGAGTCATACGGAAAGTTCAAAGATTGTAAATAATTGGTACAGTACCATAATGAAGTTTCTGAAATAATTTTGTTAACTAAAACTGTTGTTAAAGCCGAGATTGCCTGCACATGAGTTCTAAATGGTCACACAGTATATGATGTTGCACATAATATCAAGTAAACACCATTTCATTTAATCACAAACTATGTATTACATATCTCGAGAATAACATGTTAATTTAAAATACATGTTGGTTTCCGAAGTGGTTTATATATCGTGTGAATGCATCATCCCGCCTCATCTACATGCACAAAGACAACAGTTTAGCATTAAGTCCTTGCCAATTGTTGAGCAGCAATTATTCAATTGGGAGGATGAATTCGATCTATTGGCAGGGATGGTTTACTCAGCTTCCTCTGACAGTTCCATGCATTAATTGAAACTGCCTTTTGTTATCTGAAGCTTCCATTGCATCTTGCTCTCAATGGACACTACGGATTTGATGCTTGCCAAGATCAGATGTGGTCTGTTCAAACTATGTCACTAACATAAGTCTTTGATGATATGTGGCAGGTAGGTGCAGCTGTTCACACATTCAGTCACAGCAGAGAGTGTAATGGGCGGGGTTGGGCATAGGTGATATTGGTAACACTAATGTGCTATCTGAAAACAGAACAAAAGGGCTTGATGTTCGTTTCGAAGAAATCAAGACAAGACAACAGTTGAAGCTGTTTCAAAGTCGTAACTTGCGTTGCTATAGAAGAGAACTAGTAAAGAGAGAAGAAAAGGAAATCCTCCAATGCCAACAACAGTGTCTTTTTATACAGTTCATCTGCTAGCCTCGATTCATTCCTCAGGCTCCGTTGTACCATCCGAACCCCATCTTATGATCTTACACATCATTAACATAACTCCTTAGCAGTACAACCAAGCCACACCATCTGACGTTACAATTCCTCAGACCACTTCATTATGATACAAAAGTATTCCTGCACCATCTCGCCGCCTTCTCCGCGTCTCTTACCGTCTCCTCCTTTCCATAACACAATCCCTCCCTCACCAACCTCAACTTCCTATCTGAACCTCCAACTACCTTCGTATTTCGAACTGTAACAGAGAGGCTGTTATTCAGAATGTGTCTCATCTATCCCAGTTGAGACAATGGAAATCCAGGCTCATAGTTTATTTTAAAATACTGTTTTTTGTTGCCCAATTATACCAGTTAGTTAGAATGCACCTAGGTCATGATTACAAGCATTTTGAATATAAGCCTCATTGAGAAAGTGCAGATGACAAGTAAAGCACAAGTTACCGGTTATCAATAGAGTTACTGGGCAGAAACTGTTTGATATTATTTATTTTCTCAAGAATCACCTACAATATCATGGCCAAACAACAGATATTATTTCAGGGATTGTAACAATGTAGCTCCAAATGTACTTGTTAGTCAACATTCAGTAATACGTGATTGTTGACAGCCAAATGGTATACATTTATGGCAAGTGTGTGGTTTATTCATTACACAAATTCATGGGTTGACATGGAGTATGTCATGTACGGTATTGTTGTATTACCGTTCGCATATGAAGTGATTCAAGTTCCGGATTTCAGCCAGGGTGAATTCAGATGAGGAACATGCAACCACAATAATGCCTCCCGAATGACGAGAATCTTTATATATTCGCAGTCACTGATAGAAAACATTCAAGAACGATGCAACTATGGAAGATGTGAAACAGAATGACTCATTTAAAGGAATAATGAACTTGAGATACACCATCTCAGAGGATAGTCTAAACTGGTTTCCTATATCAACAATAACTCGCAATCTTTCCAGATATGCATCATATATTGAATTTGCATGCAGTGTATAATGTAAGACCATCAACCATGACTGGAGAGTGGATATCAGGTTGAGTGGAGTGCAATGGGAACCAAGGAAAAACTGAGCATTATATTCTTTCGTTAAATCAAGAATATGTGAGCTGTACATTTGCACATGACAGATATATTCTATGATGCCTAGATTGAATGTATATGCTAGGGCAACGGCAATATCCTGGACGAAACATGCAACATTTAGAATGAGAAAGTCAAGCAGATTCGCAAGTGCGATTGACTGTAATTCTTTCCACTCTAATGAGGAATGTATAGAAAATCTCAAATCCTTTGGTTGAACCAGTTTCCCATCTGCGTGAATCATCCAAGTGTTATTCATTTTGAGTCAATCTTACAGGTACAGGTGCACCTGACATAAGCAACTGACAAATACATCATATCGAGTCAATTCCATCCTGGCTATTGAGATTGAAGTTGATCAGAGGCTGCAGCATCACGTACCGATTTGACAATAACCAATATTTGGGTTTGCATAATCTGATTTGGTCAATCATTACTTAACCAGATTTGCAATCAACCCTCCACCATTCAGCTGGCACATTTGCTTGCCATCACAGACATGGTCACCCAAATTTGGCAATGTTTGGGTTTACCAGTTGTAAGTTCATGATTTACATTATCTTGTATTTATTACTATAATCAACCCACACAACATGGAATCCATGTTTCATACAATATACAGATTCGATCTCATGCTGGGGCTAAGTCTTCGTCTGTTTTAGATTGAACAGTGAGGTTTTGTTGGATGAATGTTTAAACAGGAGAACCTTGATTTCACACATCTGATAAATATCATTCATCCTCCCCATCGGATGGCACAACATAACTCTATTCAATAAGCTGCTTAACATGGATCCTACAGCACCCCAGAATCTGATATATCACCAGGATGGCGATGTAGTGTCAGCACATTGGCTTTTGAAGGCCTCACAGTTGTGTACCTCCAGTGAGCTGGTGCAGATTTGTAGCTCAGATATCATAACAAATTAGTCCCATTCCCAATAGCCATGTTCGTGGCAATCACCTTTGCTCTAGCGAAATAACATTTTCAAATGCATCACACTGCTGATTTAATAACTTGAACTGTTGAGGCAGTACTACAATATTTTGAGCAATGACATTGAACGCAGCAATGCCGACCTCAGGAGTAGCTGCAAACTCATGGGGATTTGGGGAATCTCGCAATTTGAGCTGTGCTTTAGATGGCTGCTTATTGCCTATTTCTGCATACATGGAGAAATTACCCACATTATCCATAAAAACTTCAACATCCACAACCACAAGTGATAGAGCCAGCGAGGCGGAGGACACAATGGAACCACCTGTGGGCTAGGGGCCCCAAGATTCGGCTTCTGCATTGCATTCAGGTTGTGATTCGAGTGCTTCAGGAGATCATTCTTCACGTTTGGATTTTGGCTATTCCGCTGGTGCTTTGACAAACATTGTCAGAAATGTTTTTCTCAACATACGGATCACTGGACAATGAACTACAATATGATGTGCCCACTGAATGTATCACAATCTTGATATCTTGTTTGATCCTTCCTGCCCCTGAATACGATTGACAAACCTGCTAGCTCCTATCTGCATTCCCTGCATGCTTCTGAATCACGATTTAAAGGGTATCTTGCCACAAAGTTGTTTAGTTTTACTTGTGTATCCTTACCCCATTTGAGATTAACAGGGGAACCATTCTTTGACATTACCTAAGTCAGTTGTTTGAAATTTGTGAGTTTTGTTTCTTACCATCTTCTGATGGTATACAGTGTTGAAATTAAGATCATTCTGTGCAACAAATGCTTGTGATCTTGGATAGAATGAATCTGCATTGTATATATCGAACTCTTAACTACGTAATGGTGTTCCCCAGTATAGTGCTGTTAGATTACCTTATGATGCTGTTGATATTCACGTGCACCTGAAAATAGTCATATAGTCTGATCACATCAATTAAAAACTGAATAAAATCCCATTGTTACTGAGATTTGAAGATTGAATTCAATTTTAGAATTCATTTCATCGCGCCTGCCAACTCCGTGTTTCATTACATGCCAGTGAGTAGTCTGAGCAATCTCGCAACACTATGTACAGGACGCGAGTTGGCCATAACCTGTTTATTTAACACTTGATGTGAAGGTATGATATGGATCAAGGCAGATATTCCTGTGGGTCTCTGCCTTGCCAAGCATGATATTAAGATCACGGTAGGCAAACATATGATGTCCCAATTCTGACATCAGTATCGCTTTGATATCAGTTGCAGTTATCATCTTGATGAAATTAGTCATGAACGTTTCCACTCCTCTTTGCAGTGTGACAACCATGATTGGTACAAGGTGTGAAGACAGTACAGAATGCTGCACAGTGATGATTGGGTGTATTTAGTGTTATCAACAGATCTGGACAGTCAGTTTGGGTCTGGGTCCTTATTCGAACCGAACCAGCACCAAATTGTCTGCCCTGGTGGTGAATACCCCCGACGGTTGATTCGGATACGGTGCAATAGGAATCCCCCTACCAGTCTGAATTCCACCGGTCCTCAGCGGGTTGTCCAGGGGGTCCATCTGTAAATACATATACCGCACTTGCATTTGGTATGTGATAATAAAACTCAATCAATATCTATTGTTCAATATCCAGGAATCACATTTTGCATGTTGTGCCAGTTGCGATATCGATAATATTTGAATTGTTGTGTTTCCTTTACCCATGTGTATTTTTGACCATGGAGGAGGTCAATAGTTCAATTATATACTCCAATATCCCTGTGATGCCTTCATTACCAAATATGCATCACCAGAAATTCATGACCCTCAGTTCACCCTAGGTTGAAGGTCAATTTTGGAATGGGGCCGTGACCGTATCACTTTCTGTTGTCCCTATACTTGCTGCCATTACATTGGTTATGGATAACAGTGAGCAAATCACTTACCAATTACCAGGTTCTAAAGACCGGAAATCCTTGAGGCATTATTGACCCTCATTTTCAAAATAGGGATGTGACTGTGTTGCTTGCTCTTTTGCTGATAAAGGCTGCCAATATGTTGGATACACATAAAAGCAAGCATATCCCATTTCAATGACCTCACTTACATTATCCAAAATCACTGACGGTCTGTTAAAGCTAAGTTAATGGTTGTAGCGACATCTATACAAACCAAATTGCAAATACAGGTAGCGAAACTTCAACTATGGGCATCTGCCATAGCACAATTGGTGGGTTTTACACGATGCAACACCAAAAATCGTTGACGCTCTGATGAGGCTCTGTTGACACGCATTTTTGGCTGTAGCGATGGTTACTCTGACAATATTTCCCCTACCGGTGGCCAATACTTCGATTATGGGTAAATGCCATATCACTGGCGTTGGATTACACAAGATGCAATACTCAAAATTGTTGGCACTAGGTTGACACTATATGAACGCTCTGTTGACACTCTGTTGACGCTCTGTTGAGACTCTGTTGACGCTCTGTTGACACTCTGTTGACGCTCTGTTGACGCTCTGTTGACGCTCAGTTGACCCTAATTCTCAACTCAAGCGACACCAACATTAACCAAATAACCTATCAAGGTTGCCAATCCTTCGATTATGGATAAATACTGTAGCACAGCCCTTGGCTTATTAGCGATTCAACACCTAAAATAGTTGATGCTCTGCTGACTCTCTGTTGACGTGCTGTTGAAGCTGTGTTGAACCTTATTTGTTGGTTTAGAGAGAAGGACATTAACCATATTGCGAATAAAGGTGGCCAATACTTCGATTATGGGTGAAAGCGGTAACATAGCCCTTGATTTTTACAAGATGGAACCCACGAAATCATTGACACTCTGCTGATGCTCTGTTGACGCTCTGTTGAGGATCTGTTTATACTTGGTTGACGTTCTGTTGACTCTCATTTTCTGAATGGGGCTGTTACCATGTCGCTTTCTCTTTTGCCTATAAAAGCTGCTGATACATTGGTTATGGATAGTGTTACCAATGGGTCCGGTTACCACACAAGAGGTCTGGGTTGGTTCGGTTCCAGATCCGGTGAAAAACCCAACCCGCTGACCATTGGTGGGCCAAACCCGGACCCGGACCAATCAACTTGTGGATTTCGCCAGCATTCGCTAGACCGGTCGGTTCCAATCTCCGGTTGTGTGTTTCGGGTTTCTCATTCATGCTCGCATTCAGACATGTTACTGACAATTCTAAAATATTGAAATTGGTACGTCATGGTTCATGTTCGACGTATTAGCCGCCTTGATCTACAAAACAAGCATACTCAAGCAACCAACCTCATCTTGAAAATGATCGTCAACAGAGGATCAACAGAGCATCCCCAGAGCGTCAACAGAGCGTCAACGAAATTTTGTCTTACAATATGTTTTGCCTATAAAGGCAGCCAATCATGCCTCTATGACTGACTAGAATCTATCGGAGGTGTGATTTCTCAGGACGCATGACCAAAAATCGTTGACACTCCATTGACACTCATTTTCATTATTGCGCTGGAAGGGTATTGAAATCTGTTTTGCCTACAAAGGAAGCCAAAAATTCCTCTATGACTAACTACAACCTTTCGGATGTGTGATTTCCCGGGAGGCATGAGCAAAACTCAGTGATGATCCATTGACGCGCATTCTCATGATCAGGCAGGGAAGGTATTGCAATCTGTTTTGCTTATGAGGGCAGCCAATAATTCCTTTATGACTGACTACAACCTATTGGAGGAGTGATTTCGCAGGACGCATGACCAATCATCATTGACGCTCCGTTGACCCTCATTTTCAAAATGGAGAAGGGTGGGTATTGCAATCTATTTTGCCAATAAAGGCAGCTACAAATTCCTCTATGACTGACTACGACCTATTGGAGGAGTGATTTCCCAGGACGCATGACCAATCATCATTGACGCTCCGTTGACACTCATTTTCATGATGGAGCAGGGTGGGTATTGCAATCTGTTTTGCCAATAAAGGCAGCCACAGATTCCTCTATGACTGACTACAACCTATTGGAGGTGTGATTTCCCAGGACGCATGACCAAAAATCGTTGACGCTCCGTTGACACTCATTTTGCCATGGCTGTATCCACAATATTCAATCATTTAATTTGGCACAGTCCAACATACACATTGTTTTGGCTGCCTTTCTAGCGTTTTTATTTACTTTCTTCTTGATCACTACATTGTTCTTTAATAATACATAGATATATTTAATAATAATCTCCAAAATCCCGTGCCTTTCGCTCAATGCTGATCATCATTTGCAGGATCGCTCAATCGGCTGCGATTGCCTTCCAACTGATTGTTAGCTGCATTACCACACGACAGAGAGTGTACCAACCTTCATCAGTCAGCATATCTGGATTAAAATCGGTATCGTGCTGGGTCTCCTCATCATCGAAACCTTCCGTACAGGGAAGAGCCATAGGCGAATATGTATATCCGCCGTGCACATTGATGATTTGAGATGGTTGGACTCAGGAAGTTGTACCGGATGGGGTGGGGGGCGTGCTGGGCAGTGGTGAAGTCGGCTCTGGAGTCTGCTCTCTGCCTCGTTCAGGAGATGGTGCAGCGGTTCCTATGCGTCTTCTGCGTGTCTCCGGATACTTTGCGCTGACATTTGGGCAAGGAAGGCAGCAAGCCATTTCGTTATGACCAAGCATTGCCGGGTGTCTTTGTATCACAGCTTTCACCTTTATATGCCCAGGAAACTCAACACCCCGCTGCTACTGTTCTCGCACTTTGGCGTGTTGTTTCTTAATGAGATATATTCTTTCTTCCATTGCGGCGTGCAAAACAGCTTGCCTTTGCCATTTTTGCGGTATTCAACACCTGGCGCATGTCGGACTGTTCCAGCTGTACCCGACCTCCTTGCCTTACCATAGTTGCAGACATGTTGAAAACCTACAAGACATTAGTTGCTGCTTCGAACAAAGAAATTCAGCTGTTACATCAACCATATACCGTTCCATAGCCTCCTTTAAGGTGATTAAAGCCTGCTTCGTCCACTCACTGGGAGGCTTCTCAGCAAATTCGTCTGCAAAAGCCCCAGAGCTGACAACATCATGATGTTTAATTTCACGGACTGTGCGGAGAAATGCCATTGTTGACCATGGAAGTGTCCTGTTACGGGCAGCGATAATAACGTTACGTAGCTTTCTACGGACCCCTGCAGTACGTTGTACAGTTAATTGACCGCTCTGTGCCTCGATATGGATATACCCACATCCGACTGCATGCTGCTTCCCAATGTTGCTGCTTCCAGTCTGGTGGATGATTTTTAAATGTGCATTCTGGGTCATATGTGTGGTGTCTGCATTGGCAGCGTCACGGTGAACTCACTTGTGTCTGCAATCTTGTTGTTTGCCAAAAATATCCGTATTTAGTGTAGTGCTCGCCAATCGGCCGGTATTCAATCCGCTCTTGACTGGCGGAGGCGGTTGTTTATCCATGCCGTGCTGGTGTGGAATATGATAGGAAGATGATAATGAGAGGAAGTGGGAAGCCCTGAGGACTATATAGTTAGCTTCTTATCAGAATGGCATAAGTAGCAGCCATCATGATCATTATCCTCAAGATGAATCCTGCTGAGTATGGCTGCAAGTTGCAGCGGTTTCCCACCGCCCCACAAGTTGCAAAAAGTCAGTCAGATGATGTTTGTGGGGCAACAGGGATAAACTGTGGTGTACAACCGCCAGAATCGCATAATCGCTATATACTGATAGGATGTTGTTTGAGAGAATGTACCTCTGCTGATGTTTGTCTCAAATGATCCCACCGATATTACATGACAATAATGCCAACAATCATGCTATGTTGTACGGTTAGCATCACTATTTCAGATTTATTGACATTCAACAGGGAGATTTTGCTTTTGTTCAAGATAAGTAAACGTACCAACCTTGACATAAATGACGTAGCCTGCCTCCATATTGTCCCTAACTTGCAACATCCAACATATTGCGCAACAACAAAGTCCAAGCAAACTACAATGGTCAATGCTCGAAAACAGAACTTTTCGCCAGTTCCGGCTGTCAGATTCGGCAATTCGACAAAGCAGTCAACCGAATGACACCATCATGCAAATGAAGGCAAGAGCGCCTTGGAAGCAGAGAGAGCACGAGCACAAGGGGTATTGTGTAGCCTGAGATCCAAAAAGAAGCTTCTGCTGGAGAAACCCCGAGAAACACACTTTTTAAGCCATGAAGAGCAAGAGAAATGGATTGGGGATGATGTTGAGAGATAGACCGCCGGTGCAAGAACGCGAATTGTAGATGCAGTGGCAGCGGTTCCGCAAGAGAAGGAGGATAAGAAGCCGGCTGAAATTGCGGGATTGACGTCCCGAGATCCTGAAAAGACGTTGGAAGAGATCCTGGTTGTTATCGGTGACAGTCTGAGTGATCTTGCATGTTCCGACGATGGGGAGGATGGGGATGATGACGAGTCAGCAGGGCATGCTGAGAGTACATGACTAACCCGGCTGGGTGATGGGCACAATCACCAAAACAGTACAGCAGCACATCAAGAGTCTTCAGAAGAAGCAGATGAAGCTCGACGAATTGGCTCAACCTGGATAGGATGACGCAACCGACTACTTCCGTGAACAATAGAAGAGGTACCGCACAGTCGAATTGCGGGTTCCGGCACTCATTCAGCCGCAAACAAATGATGATGCTCCGGCACCTCGAACGACAACATTTGAAGACCTTGTGAAGAGTGTTGACATTGTTCCCGAAATTTCGCAAAGGCCGGAAGGGACTCCTCGCCCAGGACATAGTAATATCAGACTGGATTCGGAGAAGTCGCAATCAATATCGAGCATACCTAATGGTGAACCAGCAGCCAAGTCCAATTCGTCAACGTGGATCACAGCGAAGCCAGTTGAACAAGTAAGCTCTGTTCAACCAGTTAGCTTTTACTCCTGCATATAGCCTCCAGATAATTAGCTTGTAGATATCGGATTCCGACGAAGAGATGGTGACGGCTGTTGCATCTGTAGAAGAATTGATATGCAAACTGTGATTTTTAACGTCTGATCGAAGTGAAAACCAAGTTGTTTACCAATTTCACTACGTGTTAGCTGTTTGTTGATTTCAGTGACGAAATTGTGAGACATGATAATTTGTCTGTGCATGAGAAAGAGTAGAACGCACCATGTGAAAGTTCTAGAATCCAAATCGCACTGTAAGAGGGCCAAAACATGCCGTTTCTTCCTGGAAGTGACAGTTAAGTGATAATGCAAAAGCAATATTAGTGACGAAATGTGCTAACATAATTTCACTCTGTAACGTCATACGTAGTGTTACCAACGGTTCCGGAGTGTCACTTAGGGTCCCGGTCAGGGTCAAAACCGAACCTTTGCTAAATTGGCGGTGCAGGTTGTCAGCACACCCAAACTGTCAATTCGGGTACGGATCGATGCAAATCTCCCACGCCGTCTGGATTTGGCGGGTTGTCAGCGGGTCGCCCTGTGGGTCCATCTGTAGATTAATATAATGTTCTTGTTTTTGCAGTTGGATAATTGAACATTATTAAAATTAAGTATTTGACAGCCAATGATCTCTTTTTGGATGTTTTGCAATCTGCGACATTGATTATTTTGGAATACGTGTTTTGCCTTCTACCAGTTGCATTTTTGGCTAGAGAGGTAGTCAATAGTTCTGTTATGGGCGCACCTATGCGGAGAAAGCTTTGATTACCCAATATGCAAGATGAAATATTGTTGACACTCTGTTGACGCTCAGTTTCATGATGGGGTAACGTATGTGTCATGCGTTATGTCAATTGAAAAGGCTGCCATGACTTCATCTATGAATTGTTACCACATTGTTACACTTGGATTACCCAAGATCAAGCTCCAATAATCCTTGACACTCCATTGACGCTCATTTTCAGGATGGGACAATACCTCGTTTATGAATGGCTGCAACGAAATGTTACTTTGTTGTGCCAAGGAAGGCTGCCATTACATTGTTTATGAATACCAGTGACCAGGTCACTCTTCAATTACCGTACTTACAAGACGAACAATCGTTGATGCTCCGTTGATGCTGATTTTCAGGATCAGTGAGGGAGCCTGATACTATTATTTTTGATTCGGAAGGCAGGCAATACTTCGTTTATGAATGGCTGCAACCAATCGGCAGTTAGGTTACCCAAGATGCACAGCCAACAATCATTGACGCTACGTTGAAGCTCATTTTCAGAAGGGGGCAGTGATCATGTCCTTTACTCTTTTACCCAGAAAGGCAGTCAGTATGCACGTTGTGAATAGTTACGACCACGTCAGCATTCAATTACTGTACTTACATGATAGAAAGTTGCTGACGCTCCATTGACGCTCATTTTAATGTACAGTGAAATCAAGATCTGCGGCAATTAATAATTCCAATCTTAAATATTTGAACTTTGTGGATGCCTTTCAGCATAATTAGGACTTGCTCTATGGCAAAGCCGAGGTCAGTAATATTCCAGCAGTGGTCGCTCTCATCCGGTTAAAATTTATATGTTATGCCAATTGATGCGTATTGCCCACTACAGGTTTGTTTGTTAAAGAATATTCTCTCGCAACTGGTCAACATTCTTCCTTAATAATTTTCTAAACAAAATTCTTCGTCAAACTACTTAATTAACTTGGTGATAATTCATTGACGCATTCTGTCCTACTTTTTCTTGATATCCTTATTCCTCCTTGTTTCCATTATATTGACCCTCACGAACGTCTTTTCAGCCTTCTTCTGAGATTGTTGTATATGGCGAATCAGTCAAGGAACATTTGGTGCCGCACTCACATTCCGCACATCGAGGGTTTCTGAAATCTCACTGCCGTTGTCCAGTTCCATATCTGATTCATTGTCCGCCTCCCAGTCATCTTCCCTGTCATTTGGATTATCCAAGTCCGCATTCCAGTTAACCAAATTGTCGGTGTCAGAAATGCTTTCAGGTGAGCTATCCTCATCACTTTCAGCGGGTTGGCGGTCAATTCGTTTGATTCAGCGGATATTCAATACTTGAGTTCGTCCTCCAGGAAGTTTCTTTGCAGACAAAGCTGGTGGCACAAGTGATTTTTCCAACATTTTGAATGCAGCCGCACCATCATGATGAATGTTTGACTAGGATGCTTTGACGATCTGCTCGATATCCGAAATGTAACCTACGGCAGTCTTCTGTTTGTTGTGAGCGCGTGATTCCCTGTGTGTAGCTCGTAGGGTTTGGATACCCTGCCACATCTCCATAAAGTCGTGGACCTTGACCATTCTTTGCAACTTCTTTTCCTCTGCCTCTCTCATCATCTGCATGTCGTTATCAGTGCTGTCTGCATCCAATACTGGGTTCTCGCCAGCCAGTAATCAGCTATTGGCTTGAGCAAACTACCTTACTACAACTTTTTCGCGAAGAGTCTCGCCTGTGGTTTTCGACTGCCTCCTCCTAATCACATCTTGCCCAAAGGAAAAACTGGCCTCCACTCCGACACCGTGAGATATTATAGAGAATATGTCGACTGCTACATTGCAGAGATCGGCATACTTTGAGAGTGTTTCTTCTTACTGCCGCCACCAGTCAGTGATATCCAGTAACCAAAATGTACAACTGATCTCCATTAGGTCAGAGGGGGAATCATTAAGATTCGGAATACTTTGCACCCAGCTCTGTGGTAATTCAGGAAGTGAATTCAAACAGAGCGTTGCAGCTGTCAATAAACGTGTTGCACCATCGCTGCGTCCGTGTGTCGTTTCGGCCACATTGGTAGGCATTTAGTATTCGTCGTCATCGCTGGACAAATCGTATGGATCATAAGAAGATTGACTAGATCTAGAAGCCATATCAAAAGAGCTGAGAGTGTTCTTCATTGTGTTGTCGGACTTAATGACCGGCAATCGTGTATGTTTTGCGCAGTATTCATTATCCACATACTTCAGAAAGACCTCGTGTTATTAGATAGTATAAGAAGACTCGTCTTCAGTATTGATATCCATGCCCTTTTCCCACGTCCTAAACGACTGCAACTTCCGGAACGAATCCAGGATATGTGCCGTAATAAGGAGCATACCAGTCGTTGGTGGAACTTCAGTATAATATTTAGATAACTTTTGCCGTGAACACTTCACAGCGAAGAATCAGTCTTTCTTCCATTTGGTCTTTTTCTTGGCCAAAGCTCGCATCACGTCATCCATGTGATCAAATATGTCATTATAGACAGTAATGACGTGATGCAGAGTAATGGGATGCCGTTTCGTCATCCTAAAGGTCCAGTTCCAGACTGGCCGTAAAACCTCCATCACATACTTGGGAATAGTCGACTCATCCTGAGTCGTGAAGAGCGGCCGGTAGTCGCTATATTTTGGGTTGTTAAGCCACTCCAGGGTGAATTCAGGCAATCGGTAGGCGCGCTTGAGCAACTCCAGTGTCGCTTTACAACGGGTCTTCACATCCCTAAAGAGTAGTACTGCGATCCGGAGTATTGCTTGTTGACAGTGGATAAACTCGTTTCGACGTCCAGGTGTCAGCGTAATCAATACAGCAAGCATTCTCTGCTATATAAAGGTCAGTTTCAGCACTTCCATAATATGTTGAAATATGTACTTTCTCAATTATCTTCGCTAAACCTGGTCTCATTGCTGACACCTTGTTGATTCTAACATTTCCCTCTTTTCGAAGTCTTTGACTCTTCCCAATGGGTGTGCTTTCATTATCTCCAAACTGCTGATTGCGCTCATGGGCTTCGCAAGACTTCGTGCGGCCTTTTACACCCAGACTGCTCATGAATGCGCCCAAACACAGTTGAATGAGATGCACCATGCATGGTATCTGGTTTCTCAATGCGGGCCACTCAATTACGGACGCCTGAAGGGTACATTGTAGTTCCTGAGTCATCGAGTAATTTGAGGAAGTGTTGTCGGTGGTAATTCCAAGTAAACGGCTGTCAGTCAGTTCGAAACGATCAACAACTTCTGTCAAATGTACGGCTAGACGTGCTCCCGTATGCTGACCCTTGCGGTGTAATCCTTAATGAGCTTTCGAAATAGGAAAAGACTGGGCTATCAACCTCATAGAATGCTAATTGGACTTCTGGCAAAGCCCGATTTCGATCCATGTAGTGAGCAATGACCGGTGAGATAGGTACTTTGTTCATTGATGTCCATCCGTCCAAAGCTAAACTAACGTCATTTGTTGACGGCAATTGCTTCTTGATTGCATCCACTGTCAATGTGGATTCCCTCCTGCAAATATTACTCAGGGTGATGGCTGATGATATCACCAACTAGCGTCGTAACGCATTGTATCACCCTCGTAGCTCAAGGTTTGATATTGTGTTCCTTAGAATATGAGCCTGTTACGGGGGTTTTTAGATCCCAATAACTAATACAATATTTATCGAATCTAAATACAGCCGCCTATCAGATCTCTTTCTCGCCTCGTCTTATCCTAAGACTCAACCTCTTGCCCGTCTTGCAAGAGCTATCTCCTCCGACAGTTGTAACCCTACTGCCGCGTCTTCTAGTACTGCTAGATCGAACCGATGCCAATTCCCGTCACCAATGTAGACGAAGATTAAACTTCTCCGTCGAACAACCACTCCTCGGAAAACTCCTCGAAGGGTGAAGCGCCGGTGTTGATGTATCTCAGCACCAGGTAGTCGATATTCTCGAGCCGACAGAAATGTAACACCACAGCGTAGATGTGGGTTACACTGTGCTCTGCCAACTCGGAAAGCAATCTGCCGAAACTCTCCACTTTCTGTTGCAGTGCGTACTCGGCTGGTGTATACTGATGTCCAGGCATATAGCACCCAATCTCGTGTATTGATTAAGGAGGTAATGGCCCAGATAGATAGATAGAATTCTTAATAATATTTTAAGATCGTCTTCGGTGTTCTCTGAAAGCTAATGTGTTCGCTGATGTCCTCAATAACTACGTCCAACGCTGGCTCTTTTTAGCCGTGAACCTCTCATGCCAAGATACTGATTATTCCGGCCACGCCCCTCTTAGCGCCCGTAAAATAACTCACCACAACACCCTTAGGTGATTGCGCCGTGGCTACGTGGTTTGAAAGCTTTACGCTGCTGATAACAATCAGGCCATCCGTTGCCCGATATCAGCTCTCCCATGCATATTCAATATACCTCGCAATGTTATAGAGTCGGTGGTTGGAACATCTACCAATCAAATTGATAATGCTTATCGCCTCAAAAATCCCTCATGCATGTGAGCGATTTTCTTGCGTCATAGTTTCATACGGCGACCAACCGATACTATGCCAACGTAGATTAATGACGCGTAAGCTCGTATCCTATACAAGGTTACATTGCGATCCAGACCACCTGAGCTACCAAGTGGTGCTTGCTCTAGGCCCTAAGCCTACGTCATCTAATCCCGCAGTTACGTCATGCTAAGGTCGAGACTTTTCTCTAGACCGGAACGTGCTTCCCCAGTCCTATCCCGTTACAGGTAGGGGAGAAGAGTTCTCTTACTCGCGTTTGACTATCAACTGCCGTGCGTGGTTACCACACATGTCCCGCATAGTTTCCGGGACTGAATATAGCACCCCTGCTTTGCGCGACAGACACGAGCCCCCGCTAAAGAGCATGTCTCTGACCAACTTGATTATCACATGCATAGGTGTTATGCATATCGTAGATATGTATGCATCTTGTAGTAAATCAAGTATCACTATCGCTGCTAAGGACGACCCCTAACAGAGCCCAAACAAAACGTAACATGAGGTACCGACTCCAGGTGTCTTGGTGAAATTCAGCAGTTTGATAGTCCTTTGCTGCCAGTTTAGAGCGTTTTGTCTGTCAATTCAGTAAGTATACTTGAAACCTGAATGGTCTGTTTGATTTTCCTTTGCGAACTTACAATCAGAATTCCTCGACTTCCTTCCCGCTTTAGTATAGCCAAAGCTGTTTCAGTGACCGTTGAACTAGTTAATTCGGTTACCTCTGACACTGGTAATTCGTTTAACTTTGCGATATGCGCATTTGCCAGCAAGTGTTTGCCCATTGAGCTGGTCCCATGTGTTGATGGATGGCGCAGAACTTGATGACAAACGATACATATGATGCCGGTGCTGCCAGTCTCTTCAACTCCACAATGTAAATAGAATCGCCACGAAAGCGCATGTCTAGAGTTATTCCAAGAAACAGGCCGCTTCGAGCCTACAGTCATTGAAGCTAACAAAGCATCGAAGATGATTTGTACAGTATGGTCGCTTAAATCACGAATAAAGACACATTCGTTGTTGGAAGATATCATAACCTCTAACAACACGGTATTTACAGACTTTGTATCTGACATCGCAGTAGGAAATTGAACTTTGCGTAATCCCATCTGGGTGACTGTCAATGGATACATTATGGTCAAGTAGAACGCAGCTTCTTCAATATTGACTTTAGAGGTACAAGCAAGAAAAAAGTCAGACTTGTGAGACATCACATGCATATTTGTGAAGTTGAATACAAGGGCATACGAACAGGAGACGGTTGCGATATTATTGCTAGCTTTTTTGCCCATAAAGGCAGCCAATAGTCCGATTTTGTCTCATTGCTGCTGCATTCCTGTCTTATAATCCATGATGCAAGCCCAAAAATTGTTTGCACTCCGTTGGTGCTCATTTTCAGGAGGGAGTAGCGATATCGCTACCAGCATTTTTGCCTTAAAAGGCGGCCAATCTTATGATAATGGGAGTATGCCGTTGCAAAGCCCTTGCATTGTCTATGCTGCAATACTAAAAATCGTTGACGCTCTGTTGACGCTCATTTTTAGGAGGTGGTAGCGATATGGTAGTAGGCATTTTTGCGCATAAAGGCGGCCAATACTGCCATTATGGCTTAATGCTGTCGCGCCGCCTAGTCATTATCCAAGATGCAAGACCAGAAATTGGTGACGCTCCTGTGTTTCACATTTCTCGGATGGAGCAACGCAAATGTCGCTTGCCGTTTCACATCGCAACCCGGCCAATTACCTGTCTTTAGATTTATGTGACGATGCAATCCTTTGATTGCCAAAAAGATCAAACTAAAATCGTTCACGCTCTGTTGATGCTCTGGTGACGCTCAGTTTAGAGAAATACCCAGAATCATTCGGTGCGCAATCATTTTGCATGACCGTCATAACGTCATTATTGACAGTCAATAAGTTTTTACCATCCAGTTCGTGGCTGGGACAGTTGCCGGAGAACGCGACCTAATCTGACTGCCTGACAATGCAACAGCTCTCACCACACCCTGTGCACCACTATTCAAGTCATCAGTCCAATCAAGGATGTGGTTCCTTCGCATTTTGGCACATTCAGCCGGTAAATTTCGGCACACAGATCTAACAACTAATTTTAGACACATCGAGCCGGACTTCCTGACCTCTATTTTTCCAGCTCGTTTTCCTTGCTTTCCATGACGTAACATATGCAATTCTCAAAGTCTCGACCATGTGCAGCAGGTCTGACTGGACACTTATGCAGTTAGCTGGATGGGTGAATGCTGCATTGTGGCTGGCATTGATCTGCGTTCAGACTGCGCACTGACCGATCGTCCTATGACTCGTATGACATCACTGAATTAAATATCGTTAGTATATTTCGTCTCAATTTTAGGTTTTTGTTTCTAATATAACTGTAATCGGCAGGTCGATCTCATGTCTGCTGGCTGTCTATCAACCAGATTTGGAGTCTAGGATATTTGCATGGCCAGTTCGACCCTTGCACACACTCTGATGAAATATCATGTCTCACAATTTGGTAACTGAAATCATGAAAAAGCTGACACGTAGCAAAGTAGGTACACAAATTGCTTTTCCGCAAGATAGGGCTTCAAACCTACCTATTTGGCTGTCTATCCCTCTGGCGATGCGGGAGCTGTCACTATATCTTCGTCCGTTTCTGATCTCTATATGGTATTTCAGTCGGGTTATTTCATGCAGGGGAAAAAGCTTACGGGCCCAACAGGATTTGCATCCTGAATCGACATCGAATCGGTCGCCATGCCGGGCGAAAGAACCAATATGAATTTATCTGACTGTGGTTTCTCCGAACCCAGCCTCATTGGACTACTTCCGAGTTGTTAAGTCACTGCTGGCATTTCCGATTGTCCTCGGACGATCTCAGGAGTCTGCATAGACTCTCCAACCATTATCTGGGATGGTGTGGCTGTAGTCGAGTCTCTTTTGGGCTTGACACCCACTGGAACCTTCAATTCGGCATTCCCATACCTCATATCTCACTCACGAAAGTAATTGGCTGCATCCCCCCATCCCGGGAAGGTCAATTCATGAAGTCTAATCCGCTTCTGCCGAAAGCTCTCCATGCGGTGCTGTACCGTTTTAGTGATTGTGCCCATCACCCAGCCAGGTTCATGATCATCACTGAGTGTGCCGAGCTCAGTATTTTCTTAATGATCTTCCTCGTCTTTTCCATCCTGCTCAGTATCGGAACTTGCAATATCGCTCAGACAGTCTCTGCTAGCATTCAACATCACTTCAAACATTGTTTTGGGCTTCCCGGTTGTTGCGCATTTTTTGTCAGCAGTCGTCATATCTTGCATAATCACTGTCTCTGCGTCTTGAACTCGCTTTCTTGCCACAGCGGTCTCTCTCTCCACAAAATCCTTGATCCATTTCTCTTTCTCTTCATTGCGGAAAAAGTTTGTTTCCTGTCTTTTCTCCGCCGCAAGCTTCTGTTTCGATCGCAACAAGCGCAATCCTCCCAATGTTCAGACCGTTTCATCCAGCAAGCCGCTCTTGCCATCATTCGCTTGATGATGTGGACGTGTGGACTGCTTTGTGGATTTGCTGTAGTTGCCCGCCAGAAGTGGAGAAAAGTTCTTTTTCGGAGCATTGACCATTGTATCGTGTGTTGACCTTGTTGTTGGGCGTGATGCTGGATGTTGCAAGATATGGACCACTAGGAAGCAAGCCGAGTCTTTTATGTCAAGGTTCATACGTTTGATCAACTCAACCAAAGCAACATCTCCGTTTTGACCGTCGTTTCAATTGGAATAGTAACACTTATCATATGTTATGACATGATAGTTAGCGTATGTTTCACGTAAGATCCTGGCTATGTGTCGAGAAAAACATCACCAGACGACCTTTCCGTCGCAGAATTTCCTCTTTATATCTATCAAACACCCGATATCAGCTATCCTTCACCTCAATGTATCCCTGCACACAAACAAACTAACAACCATCATTGGACCGACTTACTGCAAATTGCGGGACCGTTCGAATCACTTCCAACTTGGAGCGATACGCAGCCGAATGTATCTTGAGTAGAACGTGCAAGTTGACAGTCATTCATTACCTTGTGACCTGTAGCTTACTATATATTCCTCAGGACTTTCCACTTTTCGTTATCATCTTCCTCACGTTTTCCACAACAGCAAGTCATGGCTCCATAAACACTTCAGCCCTGTGTGATTCAATCCGAATCGAGCCGAAAGTCAGGCGCTTCATCCAATGCACCCCTGGCTGAGACACAGCTGCAATGCAGACACCAGTTAGTCCACTGCGACGCTGCAATTGCAGCCACTGACAATATTGCCCAGGACACACATTTTGAAAAGTACGTAAAACCGGACCCTGCAATAATAGGCAGCAGCATGCTGTCGGATGTGAGTAGCTCCATATCGATATAGAAAGAAGTTAACTAACAATATATTGAATAGCTGGTGTATGTGGAGAGCTTCGTGACCAATTTATCGCTGCCCGCAATGGCAAACCTCCATGGTCGACACAGGCATTTATCCGCATGGTCCGCGTAATCGAACATCATGATGTCATCAGCTCTGGGATTTTCGCGGACGAATTTGGTAATAAGGGTCCCCAGCTGTGGACTAATCAGGCTTTAAAGACTCTAGAGGAGGCTACAGAGTAGTATATGGTCGAGGTTATAGCCGAAGCTTCGTTTTTGAACAAGCAACTCATGGCTCGTAGGCTTTCAACATGTCTGCGACAATGGCGATGCAAGGAGGTCGGGTACAGCGGGAGCAGTCAGACATGCGCCTGGCCTTGAACATGGCGAAAATGGCTAAAGGCGGCTTTTCACACGCCGCAATGGAGGAAAAACAACAACTAATTAAGAAACCTCGCACCGAAGTCTGAGAAGAGAAGAATGGAGGAGTTGAGTTTCCTGGGCATCAGAAGGTGAAGGCTGCGATGGAAAGACACCCGGCAATGGTTTACAAAAATCATAAGGCCAGCTGCTTTCCATGCGACAATGGTACAACAATGAATCCGGTGACCCACAGAACGGGCAATGGAACCGCCGCACCTCCTCCAGATCTGGCGGCACCTCCGCCCGGAACTCCACCTGCGCCACAAGGTGATGCTGAGGGAAACGACAGTTATGAAACAGAAGGTATGCCATCCAGGTGTGTGTATATGCATTCTCTACTTCCAAACACTCAATTTTTCAATCATAATGCATTTGCCAAGGAAAGCAAGCGCAATAAAGATTTTATTCCATATTTGCTGAGTACACTATCTGCTGCATGGAAATACCGCTGACATTGATTGTGCAGACGACAACAGCCTGTTGGGAGTATCTCAGGGTGGGGACGAGAATTGATTGAAAGTAAAGGCTGGGACACATTACTGTATATTTTAAAACATATATTTATATGCACAATTAAAGAACAATGTAGTGATAATGATAACATACATGAAATGGATAGAACAACTGTCAAAATACTGTACTTGATAATCTATGCCAAGGTAATGGGTTACATAATGCGGATACGCCTGTGGCAAAATGAGTGTCAAAGAACTGTGAACAATTTTTGTCCTTGCAGAATGGTTAATTAAAGCGCGAGATAGCCACTAATGTCTATATATAGAGTTTTGACTGGTTTTATGGCCTAAAATATTTAGGATCACTGAGTTGCAGTATTGAGAATGAATTAAGTTGCGATTGTCCAGGAGGCAGTTGTGGGACGACCTCTTGCTTATTACGCTAGAAACGCTGCTAACACGTGGTTTATAGATGTCCAGATCATGTACCACCATGATTACCCATGATTCAAGACCCAAAATCATTGTCGCTCTGTTGACGCTCATTGTCAAGATGGGGCAGGCAGAGTGTAGCATTCTCTTTTGCCTAAAAAGGCTGCCAATACAATGAGTATAGATAACAATAATTAATTCACATTTTAATAACCTGACTTACAGGACAAAAATCATTGACGCTGGGTTGAGGCTCATTTTCAGAATGGGGCAGCGAGCGTGTTTCTTTCCCTTTTGGGTTGAAAAACAGCCCATACCTCATTTATGATCGTGTGCATCCAATCACCATCTAGATTACTCATCATGCAAGACCAAAAATCATTGACGCACCATTGACTATCGTGTTCAGGGTGGGGTAAGGAGCATGTCTCTCTTGTTTTTAGTTAGAAACGTGGCGGATTCATCCGAAAAGGTCAATGATGTCCAAAAGTTAATATTTTGCGATTAACAGTACCGTATTTAAATGCGACCATAAATAGAAAACCGGAATCGGAGAACCGGAGATTTGAACCGACAAGTGTAGCCAACCCAGCCCAAACCCGCGGGTTGACAGGTACGGGTCCGGGTTTGGCCCGCCAAGACGCCATTTCTCAGGTTTTTGCACGGTTCTTGATCCGAACTGAACGGTTTTTCCTCTTCAAACCTGGACCTCTGGCGGGTTACCCGGACCCGTTGCTAACACGAGTCATTGGTGCCATAGAAAGACCGGTCAGTGCGCATGATGAATCAATCTGAACGCCAACCGTCATGCTCAATTCATCCATGTATTCAACTGCATAACTTTCTGCACAGACCTGGTGCACATGATTGTGATAATTCAAATTGCTTATGGTATGCCATGGAAATTGCGAAGAAGGAGCTGGATAAGGAAGTGTGAGAAAGTTGTGCTATATTTACAAAAAACTAGTGAAATGATCTACATGCCGTCAATTGCCGGCTGAAAACGTGGGAATGTGATTCGGCAACGTCATTTCTCACTCTGATAGCGTACATAGCTCCTGATCCGAAATTGAGAGGTAACATATCTCCTGGATGCAAACTATGATACATAGAAATGCAATACTGAAGATTAATAATGAGTATGTGATTAGTTGAATACAATTATTGAGTGTACACAGGCTGTTTCAATGTGATTAATGTGAGCGTCAACAGAGTGTCAACGATTTTGAGTCTTACACATTCAGAAATCAATGGGCTGCATTGCATCATCCTTCCAAAGCGGGTGTATAGGTCGGCGTTATTGTGAAAATGGTAAATGACAGGCTCATTGCCACATCCGAATAATAACCTTCAATGTAGCCTCAATGATTTTTGCCATTGCATGATGACAAATCCAGTAGGCTGCACTGTTACAGTACATCAAAATAGAACTATCGGCTGCCTCTTTATGGCACAATAGTGGTGGCATCATTTCTACTATGTCTCAAAGACGAGCGTCAACAGAGCGTCAACGACTTTGGGCCTTGCTTCTAGGAAAATGCAAGAGCTGTGTGGTGACATTACCCCATAATTGCGCTATCAGCCACCTTTCTTGGCATAACCTCTTGGAACAACACCGCCACTATGTCCTAAAAATGATTGTCAACGGAGCGTCAACAACATTTGGCCTTGTATCATGAAATATCCTAGGGCTGTGCGGCGACCTTGAACCATACTCAAATTGTCGGCTGCGTTTCTAAGAAGAACTGGTTGTTACGACATCCCAAAAATATCCTGTAAATAAGCGCCAACGGAATGTCAACGGCTTTTGGCCTTGCATCTAGGAATATCCGAGGGCAGGGCGGCGACATTAACACATAATCGAACAATTGGCCATCTCTCTAGGCAAAAATGCTTTCGATGACATCGTCACTACGCCCTAAATATGAATGTCAACAGAGTGTCAACGACTTTTGGCCATGCATCTGGGAAAATCCAAGAGCAGTGCGGCGACATTCACAGATACTCGAACTATCGGCCATCCTTCAATGCAAACATGATTTGGACGACATTGTCACTATGCCCTCCAAATGACAGTCAATAGAGCGCGAACAATTTTACGCCTACCATCTTGGAAAATCCTGGGGCTATGCGACCACAATGATCTACAATCATACTATTAGCCACCTTTCTAGTAAAATATGCTTACAACAAGATCATAACCATGTCCCAAAATTTGTGTCACCGGAGCGTCAACGGATTGTCCGCTGACATCATACATAATCCAACCGGAATGGAATGCAGATATACCACAATGAACCTATCGACAGCCTTTATTGGCAACAATGCAGATGACAATATCGCATCCGCCTCCTACATTTCAGCACCCACAGTGCGTCAAGGCGCTGAACACTACCAAGCAAGAAACTGCATTATGCCGCTCATAAATGCAGTTTTACGCGGTCAGTCGTTGCAATCTGTCCTTGAATTCAACTTCACAAATATGCATGCAATATCTTACTGATCATATTATTGTCATTGTCGCTGTAGATTGAATATTTAAGAACCCACAGTCTGCTTCACTGTATCGTTGTTTTCGGCAGTGTGTAAAGTCCGAATACCCAGAATCCTAATTTCTACCACAATGTCCAATGCACAGTCTTTGAACACCTCATTGCGCCAGGTTATGATCTCTTCCAAAAATCAATGTGTCTTTATTCGCGATTTGAGCGACCTTACATTGTAAATGATCTTCAATGCTCTTTGGGTTTCAATCAATGTAGTCTTGAAGTGGCGTGATCCTTGGAACAATTCTAGACATGTGCCATCGTGGCGGTTCTATTCACACTGCGGACTTGAGGAGACCAGCTGCCCTGGCATCATCTGTATTGTTTGTCATCAAGTTGTTCGCGATCCATCAGAACATGGGCCCACCTCACTGGGGAAACACTTGCTGGCAAAAGTTCACATCGCAAAGTTGAACCAATTAACAGTGTCAGAGGTTACTGAATTGACTAGTTTGTAGGTGGACGAAACAGCTTTGGCCATCGTGAAGAGGCAAGGAAGTCGAGGAATCACGATAGTAAGTGTGCAGAGGAAATTCAGATTTGATATCCAGTTAAATCCATATTAATTGAAATGACTGACAAATTGTTCCAAACTGGCAACTAAGGACTTTGAAACTTCCGAATTTCACCAAGACAGGTGGAATCGCTACCCCATGTTAGGATAGGTTTCGGCATACATTCCATCGAACGCTATATCAAATCTTGAGCTACAATGGTCATATAAGGCATTATGCGATGACCGAGTCATACCGTGCGCTATGACCTTGAGTAACATTTGCCCGAGGGAATATGCACTGACTGTGGATGCAGTAAAGAAGGAATGGCCGTTACAAAATAAAGTTAGTTTAGCTTTGGCCGGATGGACTTCAACGAACAAACTAACTATAAGGTGGGTCATTGCTTATTATATGGATCCAAATTGGGCATTGTGTGAATTTCAACTGGCTTTCGATGAGGTTCATCGCCTGTTCTATTCCCGTTTCGAAATCTAATTAGGGATGATAGGTCAAGGGCGAACTGACTGGAGCAAGGCAAGCTGTACATTTGAAGGACGTGCTGGATCATTGTGAACTTACCGGCGGCCGTTTAGTTGATATTGAAAATGATAATGCTTCCTGGTACTACAAGATGACATGCGAGCTGCAATCCACTCTTGAGGCCTCTCGAATCGAGTGGCCGGCATTGAGGAACCACATACCATGCATGGCGCACTCCATACAGCTGGCTTTAGGTGTATTCATGAGGAGTCTCGTTGTAAAAGGCCGCACCAAGTCTTGGGAAGCCCATGAGCGCGATCACCATTTTGGAGAGAATGACAGCATAGACATCCGGAAGAGTCAGAGACGTCGAAACGAGGGCAATGCTAGAGTCAACAAGGTATCGGCCATGAAACCAGGTTTACCAAAGATAATTGAGAATGTACATATTTCATGATATTTTGCATGTCTAGCAACTGACCTTCATATAGCAGAGAATGCATGTTGTATTGATTACGCTAACACCTGGTCACCGAAATGAGTTCAATCATGGTGAAAAAGCCAATGCCCGGATTGCAGTACTTCCGATTATGGATGAGAAGACATCTTGAAACTCTACACTGGAGATGCTCGAGCGCGCCTACCGATTACGGGAATTCACACGGAAGTGGCTTCAAAATCCATAATACGGTGAATTGCGGTGACTCTTGATAACTCACGATGAGTGGACGATTGTCAAGTATGTCATGGAAGTATTGAGGCCATTTCGATACTGGACCCTTTGGATGTCGAAGTGGCATACAGTCACATTTCATCATATCATTATACCATACAATGACATGTTCGATTACATAGATGGCGTGATGCGAGCTGGGGCCAAGAAGATGACTAAGTGGAAAGAAGACTTGTTCTTCGTTGTGAAGTTAGCTGGACAGAAACTTTCCAAATACTACGCTGAAGTGACTCCAATGACGGGCATGGTTCATATTTCCACACACATCCTTGAAGCTTTCCGGAAGTTGCAATCATTTAGAAAGTGGGACCAGGGAATGCATATCAATCCTGATGACGAGACATCCTACACTACACAATACAATGAGGAGTTTCTGCAGGATGTGGAGAATGAGAGTAAAAAGTGCAAGATTATTATGCCGCTTGGCTTTGCCACAGGGCCGAGTCTTAATCATGCAGGAACACATCTTATAAAGTCAAATCAGGATGAAAACAATTATCGATGGCAGCAGATGATGAATGGTTAATACATGAAAATGAGCATCAACGGAGCGTCAACGATCTGTGGTCATGTAAGTACCGTAATTCACCAGTGACTTGGTCGTTGTTATGCATAATGGATGTATTTGCAGCTTTTAATGGCAAAAGAGATAGTACCGCGGTCGCCGCTCCATTCTTTGCATGACCCTCAACCGAGCGTCAATGATATTTACCTAGGCATCTTGGGTTAGTTAAGTTCCGATTGGTTGCAGACATACGTTTATGAGATATCGGCAGCCTTTTCTAAACCACTGAGACATGCTCCCTGCGGCATCCTGAAAATGAACGTCCACATAGTGTCAACCATTTTTAGCTTTGCATCTTGGGTAAGTGGTGTTCTAATTGGTTGCAGACATCCATTTATGAGATATTGGCAGCCTTGACTGGGAAAATCCACAGCGTTATGCACCCTGCGGCATCCTGAAAATGAGTGTCAACGATTATTAGCTTTGAAGCCTGGGTAAGTTATGTTCCGATTGGTTGCAGACATCCATTTATGAGATATTGGCAGCCTTTACTGGCAAAAAACAACAGTGACATGCTCCCTGTAGTATCCTGACAATATGCGTCAACAGAGCGTCATTAGTTTTTGGACTTGCATATTTCTTAATCAAGGCATCGCACAGATCTTCGCGTGCATAACAGTTTTATTGACCACCTTGCTACGCAAAAATACCATTTATGGAAAGTGAAACACAGATACCAAATTAATCGATATTGCAAACTGCTCAACAAGCAAAAGAACATTATTGGTTGCTGAAAACACAATTCTGATAAGATACTATTAAGACACTGCAAATAGAAGAGCCTTATATGAATGTATAGAGGGACCTGCTGGCCGATCTGTGTATCACCCGCCCGAATCTGATGGGTTGGGGGTTTGCTATGGACTCTTACCCAGGTGGGCATTTTGGGTGTATTGACAACCTGGACCACCAATTCGGCAATGGTTCAGTATGCACCCAGACCCGGACCCGAAGTGATGGTCCGGAACCGTTGCTATCACTAGCGATCCATAACCACGAACAAATCGCTTCCCAAATAACTTACTTACAACACCAACAATCATTGAAGCTCTGTTGATGCTCGTTTTCAGAATTGGGCTGCTACCATGTCGCTGTCTGTTTTGCCTATAAACGTTGCCAATATGGTCATTATGGATAACAGCAAGCAAATCGCTACAGAATTACATTGCTTACAAGTACAAACATTGTTGACACTCAGTTGCCACTTATTTACTGAATGTCGCTGTTACATTGTTCATTTCTCTTTCGTCTATAAAGGCTCCAAATACATTGGTTATGCATTACTGTGAGCAAATTGCTTCCCAAATTACTTACTTAGAAGACAAAACATCACTGACATACCATTGACTCTCATTTTCAACTTGGGGCTGTAACTGTGTCACCTTTTCTGTTGCCTATCCCTGCAGCCAAGAAGATTGTTATGAATAACAGGAAGGAAACCAATTCTCAAATCACTTACTTACAACACAAAAAATCGGGGATACTCCATTCACCCTCACCATAATCGGATCCTACCTGCTGTTGTATGGTTAATAATTTTGTCGAAAAAATCATACAGTCATTATTGCCAGCCAAAGTAAATATGTATGCATACACAGTTGTATCCAAATGCTTTGGGGCGTCTCAATTGCTGATCCACTGATGTACATGTTCTATGAGTGATGGATAATGTAGCGCTGCCACATTCCTGTGCTTTCAGCTGGAAATTCACCGCATTTAGATCCATACACTAATTTTCCATTAATATAGCCCAATTTGCTCATCTGACCATATCCAGTTGCTTCTCCTGGATTTGCATCATCTACTATAAGTAATTTTCTAAATGTTGACAATGTGCACCAGTTCTCAATACAGAGTAATGTAGTTGGATGTGTGGATGAATGCATCATGATGGTGGTCACTCCTAAAGATTCGCATTGTGTATTGGCCGCTTCTTTCTCTCCTTGTATGCAATTACTGACTCCAATTTTGTTTGTAAATTTTTTCTCCCATTTATATTGCACATTCTCACTTGTCTGTAAGAGTCAAGACAGTATCACGTTGATCAATCATCAATCTACTCAGTTTGGAGTCAAGAACTATTATACGGCACGTAAGACCCTTGCTCATGCACAGATGAATCATCCTGGCTCCCAATTTGGTCACTCAAATCAAAACAGTGATGGCAGGTAGCAAAATCGGTACACCAATTACTTTTTGCGGAGATATGTCGTCAATAGAAACACAATTTACAGGTAGTGTATAGATTGTACACGAGCGATTACAATAGGTGCATCTGAATCGATTTCTTGTATTGTAATAACGTAGGGAGCAGATATGCAGGCATAAAAACTTACCGAATCAACAGGCTTCAATTTTTCAAATGGTGACACATTGAGTACTCGCTCAGCCGTGTTAGCTGATATGCATATGCGAGACTGTGGTTTCCCAGATGTTAATCACATATGGCTGCTTTCTGCTCGTGAAGTTTATAGAGAACTTCTGATATTTCACTGACACAATCGCGTATCTCCATCAGCTCTCCATGAGATGTCAGCGCAGTAGCCGGTGCCAACTGATCCATTTCCAGCTTAATTACTCTCTTAACTATTAACATGGTTGTTCTGTGCCTTACATCTTACTAATCATACAAGGCGAACAATTGTTCACACTCAACTTTGGGACGTAGCAGGGAGCATCCCTCTGCGTGTTTTGATTTTAATGGCAGCCAATGAAACAAACAAAGATACTGATGTACCAAAGTGTATATTTTGCACATCACAGTAGGGTATCCGAATGCGACCATATATAGAAATACCCCAAAACGAGAACCGGTGAACGGACTTGGTGGGTGAGGACAGGCAAACCTGTTATGTGGGTGTTGAACCCTAAGTACCTATACTCTTTTAGTAAGTACTAGAGCACACGGCCATAGATCCTATTTCCTGTTGTCAAGGTATTCCCTAATTGTATCTTTAGGGATACATTGAAGGTAGCTTCTCTGCCTATTAGACAAAGGATTTACCATGACCTTCCCTGACCTAGTTCTTCATAACGCGGTCATCTGCTTTTGATTATTGAAAGCTTTCCTTTCCTTCGGCAACTTCCACAGGAACTGCTCCTTAGACCTCATAATCTCTGAAGGTGTAATTGGTGCAGCAGCGTTGAGATCTAAGTCGCTAATCTCGGTATACGGGTTGACCACCTTGTTTATGCGATTCAGATGAACAAGACTTTCTTCATACGCAGGTCGTGGGTCTTCCTGAATATCCCAAGGTCCAGGGGATATTATTCTCTCGATCTGGGGTTCCTTATCAAGTTCAGAATCGGAATCTTCCCTGGTCAGAATATCCGATTGTTACCGGAGATTATCGTTATGATTAAATAATCCTTGCTCAAGGCCGATCCTGGAAGCTAACCACTAGACGCACTGGGCCCCGAAGATCTGCTGAGTATTCATGGCGTGGGAAATGATCTTCTCCAAGAAGTAAACAATTATGTCGTTGTCACTTTCGAAGGTAATTGTCATTTATACTTTCTGTAAGTACCCCAGGTGCGGGGCTGCCGCTACAGAAAGCTAATAGATTCTAGGTATATAATAATAGGTATAGGTATCAGAAAAACTCAATGATAAATAAGCATATTTCTCCGTTGGTAGGTATCGTTTCGTCTCATGCTGTTCGAGCTTCTCTTCTTTATTCCCTGAACAATGTGATTTCCTTATAGTCTCTTGGCCTACTCCGACTGGAACTATGATTCAATCCATCAATGATAGCCACGTATCTTAGCGTCCTATGGCCTGATGCACGCGCCTCGTATAACGATAGGCCCGCATCCCTTTGGTTATCGTGTTCATGGATGATATCATATCGGCTCATATATCAGACCATGACTGCAACTTTGACATATTGCAACCGTCGATGATTCGTAGTTGGAACATCTGCTCAGTTCCTTCTGAGACATGTCTGCGTTATTAATATCCATTCGATATTAATCACTTATAGTCTTATGTCGGTTAATATGCGATGCTATGCCAACGTAGATTAGAGAATGCGCAATCAGTTACATCTGAATACATTGCAAGACCACCTCCTCAACTCATTGCCGGATGCCTGCATTTGGCTAAAGCCAACGCCATAATCCCGCAGTCCTGTGAGCTTAGGTTCTCCACAATACCGGTTTAATATCAACCAGGACGTGCCCCACATCCAAGACGCTTGGAAACCAGTGAGCCTGTTACTTGAACGACTGCCGTGCACAACAGTGCAACCGCATGGTATCTGGAAATGAATCTGGTGGAGAACTATCCTCTCGGCAGGGCCACAGCCCTTTCGATATGGCGGCGTAGTTGTATCATCAAATCAGCTACCGCAGCACTTGCTTTCAATGAATCCGCCTGGCCAAGAGCTTGACCAATCGAGCCGTGATTAGTGTAACCCTCGCTAATGGACAAAACAGATGGAAATAACCTCTTGGTTTTACGGAACCATTACACTGCTAGGAGAGAACCCCCAACAAATGCTAAACCCGCAGGATTGCGGATAGGGGTCTGGTTTTGGCACGCCAAGAAGGTACAGGTCGGGTGTATGGACAGTTCGGGAACCAAACATAAACTTTTATAGGTGCTAAACCCAGACCGCTGGGAGATTACCTTCCCCCTTCGCTAACACTTGGTGCATTGTAAAAAGCAAGCAGTCTACCCCAATTTAGTCTCAACAATGGGTATATATATCGTTATTCTGTTACAATTCCAAGGCAGTCATTCTGTGCCATAATTCTGTATTTGTTACATGTCTTCCCCCATAATATTAACACCTGCTACTACAGAACAATTTTCTCAATTTGCACTCTCCATATTTTCGTCACTGGCATAAAGGTTACCGTCATTCTAAGACCCATTTCATCTACCACTACCACTCTGGACCTATGTGAATCCCAAAGCCATATCATCACAACAATCTTCAATACCCAAACCTGGTGTACCTGAAACCTTGTTGCAGGTTGGCCTGGAATTTAAGCTTGTTGGCACCATCACAGTCATCATTCAATTGGCGAATTGGACTTACATTACAATGCCTGATCACAATATTAAGACACTCCTATTTGAATTCATTATTGGTTGTATTGAGCATGGTGCTTAATTCATAAGTGGTATTATCTTGGTTGACCACCTCATTACCATCCACTTGACGCTGAACTGTCCTCTAACAACTTTCTATCTTTGTATAATCGTCATTATTCGCTTTCAGTTGCTCCAGGACTGGCAGGGCAGATGGGCATTTACTGTGGCACTTGTAAAATTGATTGTGATGAGATGTATTTCTCAGACTAGCATTTGGATTGAATAAATATGTGGAACAGAATGAATTCAATTTACTCAATTGGTATATACAATAATACTACTACTGATATCTTTCTCACGACATGCCTTATCATCCTCCATATCACTGTGCTCAGCTCGCTTCGGAATTCTATCATACTGATTAATTATGATATGATCAAACCAGAACAATGCTACTGCGGATTACATTATCCTGTCTGATATCATGCTGCAGGATATGTTTTGTTATATCGCCAGTGATGAGTAATGTAGCGAGTTTCAAATTGTATAGTAAAATCCGATTAAATTCATGTCAACGTGATTTGATGTATGAAACCTGATAATATAGAACATCATTCATCACCACCCTAGGTGTATACAATAGCAGATGCTAGTCATCCAATAGAGACTACTGAAAGGTGAATATAAATATCGCAGTTAGATGGTCTGTGTTTTACAGGCCCGAATTGTTGTTGAGAGAAGCTCCCAGATTTGCCAAGTGATCCACATCTGTGTTTGAGGCTTGACGTTGGAATCCTGTAGTTTGATCATTGTCTCCATTCGGCACTCAAGGAATCACCACCAGATAGGATGGACTTGGACACTCTGGGTGGTTACTGTGTAGCTCATTGTGTACATGTTTTGCTATCTACGTGTCCTGTTACATGCTGCATTGCGTTCACTTCAATTCTGAATTTGAACCACATATGTGCAGATAATCAAGATCATTTCAAACCACTATCACTATCACCGGCTAGTATGATCACAAGTGTTCAATCCTACAATGTTCATGAAAGTCAACAATACGTGCGGAATCTGCATACCCCAGTTAACTGGGCAATCTTGAATTTGTTGCAAACATTTGGCCCCGGGATAATGCACCGTGACTCTTTCTCGCGATTTTCTACCTATCAAGCTTTCTGTCAGTTGTTGGCTGAACTACTGGTGGGCTGCCCATTCATGTTGTCAATTTGATAAATGGAGAATTCAGTGTAATTCATGCTAATGAGGGTATTGGTTTCTGTATTGTCTGCGTCCAAGGAATCGTTGTTCAAATCATCTGAATCATATTAATTCCAGGAATGGTGTCGTATATGGGGTACAGGGGCTAACCCTGAATTGTGGGTTCTCTCTAGTTGCATGGCCGGCTGCGATCTTCTGGTTTGAAGATCAGGAATCTACAAATCTGTCCAGAACCGATGTGCAAATCTCTGAAACACTCTTGCCGACCACACCTGGGCTTGGAATTAATTCGAGATGCTCTGAAGCCCCCTCTGCTGCTAAGCAATCAGCTCTCACACTCTGCAACAGGATTCTCTGGTCGCGCTGAAAGCACCTGCCGTTATGGAGGTGCATTCAGTTTACTACAGATTATGATTTGTTAATGAGTGAAATTTTGGAGCCATTGAGATCTCAACGCAGGTCAGTGGGAAGCTGCGATAACCGATCAGACCACTGTGGGTGTTGTTGCGCAATATTCTGCCAGCTGTGGTTTTTATTGATTGACAACCATACAGTATTTCATTTATCCAATTCCCCTTTATTATAGTTACAAGATTCACTACATCATCATGTGGCATGAATATTCTATCTGTGTCGCTACAGTTATATACATACAGTCAATCTGGCTGCAGATGATATTTGGGGGTTATCAGAAAAGCATCTAGAGATGTTGATAGACACAATGTACAGTCACATGTGGCGCTGGTATTCAATCACGTGTCATTATCCAGCGGGAGCCCGATTAATCAAATCAATTGAGAGATGTATCATAGGCTATAATCAAGCAAGTTCGGAGATTCCTTCGGAGCTCACAATCAGGTGCACTCAGAGATGCAACTGGAATATGTAATCAAGGTAGATTGGTTGTCACCAGGGAGACCATGATTGAAGGGGTTTGGAGATGCACGCAGACGCAATTTTCCAGTAAACTGCAACATCCACTTCTGTGATCTAATACAGCCAGTTATGTGTTCAACATGGAGCCCATGTTGACGCGAGTCTTGCAATGGATTGGAAGGACAATATTGAATAGCTGAGAGATGCGCTTGGAGGCAGAGATCAAGGGAGTTAGTATACGCACTTGGAGGTAATGATTATACTGGCATGGTGGCTGTAACCAAGCCGGTTTGGAGACGCACCTGAGGGTTCAGTTGATGTTGACCCAAGATATGCACTTCGAAGCAGTAATTCAGATGATTTGAACTTGCAATGTGAGGCTGCGATTGACTAAGATTGAGGATGAATTTTGAGGAAGATATAGATTGACTAACATGTGCACTTGGAGTCCATCACTGTGTGCCCTTGGATGTTGTAATCAAGGGAATTTGGAGAACTAATTTGAGACCTCAATCTTGCACATATGGAGGCCATAGTCGAGTGCATTCAGAAATGCACTTTGAAGCCAATATTTCTCCAAACGGGAGTAGTATTTGGAGTTAGTTGATTTGCTGGCATTAGATTAGGCAGGAAGCATGACACCAGCTGAAACTTTCCTCATTGGTTAACTTGAAATCTTAGCAATTTGGAGAGCATAGGACAATATTGTCCGCAAACAAATGGGAGAGCACCTGGGATTGTATGATTTCCCATCTGTGCATAATGGCATACTGTATACATGCTGTACCCAGTGTATATGGAATATCGTGTATGCTGTACTCGGTATATATTGCACTTGGATAGCGATGTATTTGGACTGTCATGTTATTATGGTATGTCATACATAGTATTTCTGACAATCATTACAGGAAGATATTGACAGCGATCACTTTACTGCATGTTGGTATGTAATGGTAGGCAATGAGGGACCGATAAGGAGATGGTGGAAATAATGCTGAGAATCCATAACATGTAAGACGGTCAGGTGGGAGTCAACTTACCATTGCTGATTTGGTTGATCACAGTGTTGATCTGGAAGTTGGAATCACAGATACAAGACCGTCTAAACGCAATCAAGTATTTTTGACCCCTAACTCCTCATATTCACATGTATCCTTAATAATGTCCATATTTTCATCTCCTATCTTGCTTGGTTATCCCCAAATCTGCCGCTATCACAGTGAGCACACTTATATCTGCTCTTTTGATTTCCCCATACTATGATTATAAGTTACAAGTGTGTTGCTTATACATCCAGTACAGCATATACCAAGTACAAGCATGCATTGAAAACAGCATCAACCTAAGACTGTCAACCTTTATTGCATACTGACGAGTACAAGTTTACCCTGGCAGATAGCCACCAGCGTACTTCCCTTCAAGCTTGACTTCCACCATTGAATGCTCCATGCTCGCTCCAAGCAAAAGAAACCATATTACATTCCCGGAATTTCAGGTTAACAAATTGATGAAAACAGCATCTGCATTCGGTACATTTCCCATCAACCTTCTCCAAGTACTCCTCTCATCATGCATGATCACGCCACCCAAGTGCATCTCCAATCTCCAAACATTACCCCGTCGAGGTACATCCCAGAGTAACTTGAGTTCGGGCAGAGGATACGTAGCCAAATGTGGTCGATCACGGTCTCGAGGTGCATCTTCATACTGGCTTAGTTATGCCCACATCATGCATCTCTGTGTTTACTCGAACACAGCATCCATGTAAATCTCCACCCTGGTAAAATCATACCGTCCAACCCCAAATTTGGTACTCTACGGCCTTGATCTAAACTGCAGAGTTCATATTAGGGGTTCTCCTTTGATAGAGGTAACGGTGCTTGATAGTATGTCGCCAGGCTTTGTCTCATCACGGATGTCATACTTCACACAAAGCCTAGAAAATTGAAGGGACCAGTCCAACAGTCCTGTGAGGGACTTCAGATGACCCTTGTGTTGATTTGGGAGCAAGTCAAGTGTCTAGCGGATTCATTGAGAGTTCACAAATAGTGTAACAGTAGAACTGATTTTATATGGTAATAACCTTTGCCAGTTGTAAGCGTTGAGAGCTAGCGATGCCAGTTATTTCTTACCCCAGTTACCAAATGAATCAAGTGGGACTAGATATGTCGACAGCAACTTTTGCAACAGGTGTGTCAGGCAGACGATAACTAATGTGCAATTAAGAGAGATCAGGAGCCGTTTCCCCAGTTGGAAGCCCAACAATTTGGGCAACGCCCACACAGTGAGAATATTCTCGGCCTTAGCATGGAGTGTCTGACTGAATGTGATGTTGGCAGAGTCAATATGACCCTCAAAACCTATGAGAGGTTAATCATCAAATCAAATGTTGACAGAGTAGTGGTGAGCAGCCTCAAAAAGCCTTCGAACCAAGTCAAACACATAGTCTAACTGGACGGGTTCAGTCTTTATTGAAAAGAATTAGTTACAGCCCTCCCAGTAACCTCATCAGGTGCAGAGAGGTTTCGACTATACGAAAACACGAGTTGTAGGACATCTACATTGAAGTACTGTTTGATTACATCTCATTGGGGATGATGGCCCTTGAGGTAGCCTAGTGCGTGAAAACCAATTGTGCAAGAAATCACTAAGCTTTGGGAAGTGTGGTAATATCAAGAGAGATTCAAGTTCAATTCAGAATACTCTAAAATACTACAGATGAGCTCATAGTAATTCCGGTTGATGATGATGGCCCCTGAGGGGAGTGTATTTCTTCAAAACCAATTATGCATTAATGGGAAGCTATAAAAGCAAGCAATGCACTGGTATTGGAAAGGACAGCCTTATATCGTCAAAGATACCTACCTGTGAAGAAGAAGCCGAAATATTCTAAGTTTTGAGTTCTGATTATATAATTGTTATCTACAAGTAGAGTAGTATTATCTATTAGGATAATACCCAGTTCCCCCACCCAATGGTGGAGCACCATTTCAATGATGAGTACATCGTGATATTGTATGCATTATCCACATTACTGAATTGATTGACAAATGACAATCAATTATTCGCTGCACTGTGTATTTGGTGGCTATAAGGTTCAATCCAGCTCACTGATATATTGACTTCTTATCGCCACTATCAGACATTCCCTTCGGATTATGACACAAAGCTGAATGTGAAGGCCCTCTGGTACCATCAAGAGCGTAAGTGGTCGATTGTGGAATCTAAGATACCTACAGGAAACGTTAACACCTGTGATGGTGATCTGTATTCCACTGAAGGAAGTCCATCTCCTAAGAAACAGACTGTTACTCAGCACCAATTGAACACAATGCACTGCAGAAGAATGTTTAAATATAGGAAGACCAATTATTCCGACTCGGAGTTATGAAGCCGATTCAGAAAACAGAATCTTCAGGATTTCAGGAATCTTCACACGGACCTTAGAAGTGGTGCCTTAGAATTGTGAGGGACATCTTGCTTGGGACAAAGTATTGCCAATCGTGTCTGGAGTCCAAATTTATCAAGAACATCGGGGAACAGAATGTGTGAAGATACATGTCAATTTGGATTGCACTATCAATGTGCAAAATATTACCACCACGATCTTAATTAATTACCAAGATTGAATATGCCAGCGTACTATACGGTATTAATCAATCGCTGATTTTACTTAAACAAGGATATTTTACTCGATTGTGTATATATCTTACTATGAAACATGGATAAGAACTATGGCTATGGATCATGGAATTACTTGAGATATTACAAATGAGTGAGGTATAGTAACTTAGGTTGAAACACCCCCGAAACAGTTCGCTTGATTATAGCCTGCCAGTGCAACTCCACACTCACATGCTTTAAGCGTTAAAGTGCATATCTAAGATCACACGATACCAGCCACCAAGTGCATCTATTTATTGACTCATTCATCATCTTCAGGCGAACCTCTCATTTGTGTCAACCACCATCTGCAGACTGTGCACAAGGTACACATGTAGGCAAGTAGATTATAGATACATTGTTCGATAGATTGGGATACAAACTTCTTCTCTGAGTTATAAAATTAGCTGATCAATAACTAGTAGCTATGACTTCCATGCCCAATAGCTATATTCTAAAAGAATATGTTGTTTCTCCAATACTCCTCTAGAGTGACTTATAGTGATCCCAGGCGTATTGCTACAGCTCGCAGGGTTGTAGGATGGAATCTCATCACTGATGACCGAGTTTACAGGTGCTTCCCTAGTTTTTGTCAGACCACCTGGCTCTTGCAAACTTGTCACCAGTGCTTCGAGCAGATTCAGATGGCCACTGCATTGGAACAGTAACCTGGGAGATTTGACAGAGCTGCAATTCTGGTCCAATAACTCCCTGACACTGCCAGCGGCTCCCAGAGACATAATTTCATTTTGCTGATTGTGGCTAACTGGATATCAAACAAGGGCACCCGAAAGTTGCCACGAAGTTGTTGGGAAGACATTCAGTTGGCCAATGAACTGCATCCATTTATTGCTGGGCCGTAGGCAGTCTCAGTGCACTTGTAAATGACAGCCATTACCCTGTCAACTGGTGAGGGAGGGATGGTGGAGGTTCACCATAACCTCCTTCATCAGCAAAATGTATTTTAGTCACTGGGAGCCTCCAGGAGTGTCTGAGAGGAGGCGGAGTGTAAACTTAGAAGCGTCAATTTCAGGAGAGAACCAGACGCTAGGAGGGCATTCTGGCCGGCCATCAGAGTAACTGCGATCTCAGATGACTGGTACGGGAGCACCCTGGGAGCGGTTGTGAGAAGTTTGGGAGCACCTGGGACTGTCGCCCAACCAATGCGGGAATCCCAGACTAACTCTGAGAGATGCCGGGTTCTTAGGGAT